>WNGR01000249.1_pt1 | contig 56654 bp, 61 predicted proteins | sample 5407581 | NCBI WGS metagenome assembly WNGR01 (sample SAMN13153383, study PRJNA577476) | soil metagenome | isolation source: 80 cm soil or saprolite under Garry oak tree replicate 2 | place: USA:California | collected 2016-06-15 | reverse complement strand
CGCTTGCAGGCCGCCGGAGCGTGGGTGCACCTGTCGAACGCCGGCGCGGCCCGCCATGCCGCGGCGCTGGCGGAAGGGAAGGCGTCGTGAGCAGCGACGGGCGGGTTCTCGGCGGCCTGCTTGGCCGCGAGCCGGTAGTAGTCAGTGCAGGAATCGGCCTGCTGGCCGACGCGCTCGGCGAACAGGCGGCGCGCGTCACGAAAGTGGACTGGCGGCCGCCCCCGGCGGGCCTGGTGCCGGCGCTGCGCCGCCTGGCGGCCGATCCGCGCCGCGAGGCGGCCAACGCCCGGGCGGTGTCCGCCCTGGCAGGCGCGAGCCCGCAGCTGGTGGACATCAAGCCAGCGTCCGAGGCGGTGCAGCTTGCTCCGGGCGAGTTCCTGCACGCCGGCCCCCCGATCGACTGGGCGTCGGCATCGGGGCCGCTGCGCGGCGCCCTCATCGGCGCCATGCTCTACGAAGGTCTCGCCGAAAGCCCCGAGGAAGCCGCGCTGCTCGCCGAGCGCGGCGGAATCTCCATCGAACCCTGCCATCAGCGCGGCGCGGTCGGGCCAATGGCCGGGGTGGTCAGCCCGTCGATGCCTATGTTCGTCCTGGCCGACGCCAGCCGCGGCGGGACCGCGTTTTGCACCCTCAACGAGGGCCTGGGGAAGGTCCTCCGCTATGGCGCGTACGGCCCGGAGGTGATCGGCCGGCTGCGCTGGATGCAGCAGGTACTTGCCCCAGCGCTGCGCGCCGCGGTTGCGGCGCACGGTCCCGTGGACATCCGGGCGCTGATCGCCCAGGCGCTGCAGATGGGCGACGAGGGGCACAACCGAAACCGCGCCGGCACCTCGCTGTTCCTGCGCGAACTGCTCTCAGACCTGCTGGACAGCGGCATCCCCGCCACCGATCTCGCGGCGGTCGCGCGTTTCATCGGCGGCAACGATCACTTCTTCCTGAACCTGGTCATGCCCGCGGGCAAGCTCGCCGCGGACGCCGCGCGCGATATCGCCGGGTCGACGATGGTCGTGGCGATGGCCCGCAACGGCACCGAGTTCGGGATCCAGACGGCCGGCACCGGGAACCGGTGGTTCACCGCCCCGGCCACCGTGCCTGATGGCTTGTACCTGGGCGCCTTCGGGCCCGGCGACGCGAACCCGGACATCGGCGACTCGACCATCACCGAGACGAGCGGAATCGGCGGGTTCGCCATGGCGTCCGCGCCGGCCATCGTTTCGTTCATCGGCGGCCAGGCGAAGGACGCTCTGGAGGCCACCCGTTCGATGTATGAGATAACCCTGGCCGAGCACCGGGCATACCAGATCCCCATCCTCGACTTCCGGGGCTCGCCGACCGGCATCGACGTCACCAGGGTGGTGCGGACCGGGCTGCTGCCGATGGTGAACACGGGCATCGCCGGCCGGATCGCCGGTACCGGGCAAGTCGGCGCCGGGCTCGTGAAGCCCCCGTTCGAGGTATTCGCGGCAGCGACCCGTGCGCTGGCCGAAGCCGCCCCTGATCTCTAGGCGCGGCGTCGAGATTCCGGCGTCACTCACCCGTTCGTTACGATCACCGCGTGACTCATCCGCCAATGCCACCGTTTCCGGCTGGATTCCACTGGGGCGTCGCCACCTCGGCGTACCAGATCGAGGGCGCTGTCCGTGAGGGCGGTCGCGGCGTGTCGATCTGGGACACGTTCTGCCGGCAGCCCGGAGCGATCAGGGACGGCCACACCGGCGACGTGGCCACCGATTCCTACCACCGGTGGGAGCAGGACGTCGCGCTGCTAGCCGGCCTGGGCGTCACCGCGTACCGGTTCTCGATCGCCTGGCCACGGGTCCAGCCCGACGGCAAAGGGCCCGCCAACGGCCCAGGGCTTGACTACTACGAAAGGCTGACCGACGCGCTGCTGGCGGCGGGCATCACGCCGGTGCCGACCCTCTACCACTGGGACCTGCCGCAGCCCATCGAGGATGAGGGCGGCTGGCTGGAACGCCAGACCGCGCAGCGGTTCGCCGACTACGCCGCGCTGACCGCGGAAAGGCTCGCCGACCGGATAGAAATATGGATCACGCTCAACGAGCCGTTCGTGGTCACCGCCTTCGGCTACGCGCTCGGGATGCACGCACCGGGCAAGGCCCTGATGCTGGACGCACTGCCGACCGCCCATCACCAGTTGCTCGGGCACGGCCTCGCGGCTGCCGCGTTGCGGGCGGCCGGCGCGCGCCAGGTGATGATCACCAACAACTACTCCCCCGCCTGGCCCGCCAGCCAGAGCGAGGCCGACCGGGCCGCCACCCGCGCCTACGACATCCTGCACAACCGCATGTTCACCGACCCGGTCCTGCTCGGCCGCTACCCCGACCTGTCCGCGTTCGGCCTCGGCGGCGACGCGCCCGGCCGACCCAGCGGAGGCGGCGCGCCCCCCGGCGGCGGTGACCCAGCTAGCGGCCTGGCCTGCGTCCGGGACGGCGACCTGGCCGTGATCTCGGCCCCGCTCGACGGCCTGGGCGTCAACTACTACATGCCGACCAGGCTGTCCGCGCTGCCCGGCTCGCCGCTGCCCTTCCAGCTGGAGCCGATCCCCGGCTACCCGGTCACCGCGTTCGGCTGGCCCGTCGTCCCCGCCGCCCTGACCGAACTGCTCACCCTCCTCGGCGAGCGCTACGGCAGCGCGCTCCCGCCCGTGCACATCACCGAAAACGGCTGCTCCCACGACGACACCCCCGCCGAAGACGGCACGGTCGACGACCAGTTCCGGATCGGCTATCTGGACGGCCACCTCCGCGCCCTGCACGCCGCGATCACCGCCGGCGCCGACGTGCGCGGCTACTTCCACTGGACGCTGGCCGACAACTTTGAGTGGACCGAGGGCTTCCACCAGCGGTTCGGCCTGGTCCACGTCGACCACGACACCCAGGCGCGCACGCCGAAGGCGTCCTACGCCTGGTACCGAGACCTCATCGCCGCGCAGCGCCCATGACCTCCCCCGTCCCGGCCGCGAGCCCCGCCCCGTCCCGGCCGCGAGCCCCGCCCTCAGCCCCACCGCCGAGCCAACTCAAAAGGTCGGGAACGCTGGATCACGTTCATCGCGCTCGCCAACCTCGGGCTGTTCCTCGGGTACTTCGGCCCGCTTGAGGTCCTCCTCCCCAACCAGGTCCAGGCCATCGCCGGGTCCGCCCACAAGGTCGCCGTCCTCGGCTGGGTCACCGGCATCGGCGCGGCCGTCGCGATGATCTCCAACCCGGTTGCCGGGGCACTCCCGGACCGCACCACCGGGCGTTCGGGCGGCGGCACCCGTGGACGGTGGGCGGCGCGCTGGCGGGTGCAGCCGCGCTGGTCCTGCTGGCAGGCCAGCACACGATCGCCGGCGTCATCACCGGCTGGTGCCTGGCGCAAGCCGGGCTCAACGCGATGCAGGCCAGCGTCACCGCCGGCGTCCCCGACCATGTCCCGGTGGCGCAGCGGGGTCTGGTGTCGGGCTGGCGTGCGCCCTGCCGTTCGCGCTCACCACGCCGGACGCGCGGCTCCCCCGCACCGGCCGGCCACCGTTCGCGGTGCGGGCCTTCACCAGGTCCTTCTGGCTGAGCCCACGGCGCTACCCCGACTTCGCCTGGGCCTGGTTGACCAGGTTCGCGGTCAACCTAGGCAACGCTATGGCCGTTTTGTATTTGCTGTATTTTCCTGCGGGACCGGGTTCATTGCGGGCGGCTGTTCCCCGGGCACAAGGCCGAAGACGGCCTGCTCATCCTCATCCTCATCTACACGGCCGCGGTCGTCGTCACCGCGGTGACCGGCGGCATGGTCTCCGACCGCAGCGGCCGCCGCAAGCTGCCGGTGACGGTATCCGGCCTGGTCATGGCGGTCCCGGCGGTCATGCTGGCATTCTGGCCGACGTGGCCGGTCGCGATCGCCTCGGCCGCGATCCTGGGCCTGGGCTTCGGCGTGTACCTGTCGGTCGACCAGGCGCTGGTCACCCAGGTGCTGCCGTCGGCGGCGGCGCGCGCGAAAGACCTCGGCATCATCAACATCGCCAACTCCGGCCCCCAGGTGCTGGCCCCCGCGCTCGCCGCGCTGCTGGTCAGCCAGCTCGGCGGGTACCCGACGCTTTACCTCTCCGTCGCCGCCATCACCGTGCTCGGCTCGGCGTTCGTATGGAAGATCCGTTCCGTCCCCTGACCCGCCGCGATAAAAACATGACGCCAAACGCCTGCCGCGGCGAACCCCCGCGGGCCCGGCTGAACGTCCTGCCCCTTGACCAGGAGCCAGCTTGCGCCCGGCGATCCGTAGTTCGCCCAGCTAGCGGCGGTACTCGGGACCTTTGGCTGACGACTGAGGCCAAACGTCTCGGGACCCCTCCGCCCAGCGACTTTACGGTCATCCCATCCCTATGGCGGATGACTTGGGGGGCTGCTGATGAAACGGCCGGTTCCTGCGCTGTTGGCGCGCATCGCCGCCCGTGGCCAGCGAACGGACCTGCTCTTCAGCTGGTTTGCCCTGCCGGGCGCCGCCGTCCTGGCGCTGCTCGTCGGCGCCGTCTTGATGCTGGCCTTCGGGGCCAACCCGGCGACCGGCTACCACGCACTCCTCACCGGCGCCCTGGGTGGCACCTATGCGCTGACCAGCACCGCGGTGAAAGCGGTTCCGCTGCTGCTGGTGGGCGCGGGGATCTGTATCGCGTTCCGCGCCAACATGCTCAACATCGGCGGCGAAGGCCAGATCGCGATGGGTGGCCTGGCCGCCACCGCCACGGCGCTCGCGGTACCGTCGCTGCCCGCCGTGGTGCTGGTGCCGCTGGTGCTGCTCGCTGGCGCCGCCGGCGGAGCGGTCTGGGGGGCGATCCCCGGCGCGTTCAAGGCGTACTTCAACGTCAACGAGATCCTCAGCACGATCATGCTCAATCTGGTCGCCGTGCAGCTCATGAACTACCTGCTGGCGGGGCCGCTGGTGGCGAAGTCGGGGTACGCGGTCGGCGGGCTTATCCCGCAGACCAGGCTGCTGTCGAAGAACTCCTGGCTGCCGACGCTCATCGCGGGCACCCAGCTTCACCTCGGGGTGCTGATCGCGGTCCTGCTCGCGGTGGCGGTCTACCTCCTCCTCTGGCGCACCGGCCTGGGCTTCCGGATCAGGGCGGTTGGGCTGTCCCGGGAGGCGTCGCGGTACGCGGGCATGTCCGTCAAGCGGACGATGACCCTGGCCATGACGCTGGCTGGGGCGCTGTCCGGCGTCGCCGGGGCGATGCTGGTCTTCGGCAGCATCTCGCACCGGATGGTCACCGATGGCACCCTGACCGGCTTCACCGGAAATGCGGGCTTCAACGGAATCGTCGTGGCACTGTTCGCGGGCCTGCACCCACTCTGGACGGTCGTCACCTCCTTCCTCTTCGCCGGCCTGCTGGTAGGCGGCACCTCGATGCAGGTCGTGACCGGCGTGCCGTCCGACCTCGTCACCGCGATCAACGGCGTGGTGGTCGTTCTCGTGGTGTCGGTTGCGTACCTGCGCCGCCGGGCCAGCGCGCGGGCACACACCAGCGAGCAAGCACGCACCGGCACGAGCCGCGAACCGCCTGGCAGCGACGTGGTCACGGAGGTACGGGCGTGAACCATTTCTTCACCGCCGCCATTCTTACCGCCACCGTGGCATCCGGCATCCAGCTGGCGGCCCCGTTCCTGCTCGCCGCCCTCGGCGAGACCATGGGCCAGCGCAGCGGGGTCGTCAATCTCGGCGTCGACGGCATCATGCTGCTCGGCGCGTTTGGCGCGTACTTCGTGGCGGTGAAGTCGCACAGCCTGGTGCTCGCGACACTGACCGGCATGGGAATCGGCCTGGTGATGGGGATCGTGACCGCGTTCGTGAGCGTCACCCTCAAGGCCGAGCAGGGCATCAGCGGGATCGGCGTCTTCCTGTTCGGTCTCGGGCTCACCAACGTGCTCCTGCTGAAGCTTTTCGCCTCCCCGGTCACGGTCAGCGCGCTGCCCGCGGTCCGGATTCCGCTGCTCGACCGCATCCCCGGGCTCGGCACCATGTTCTTCACCCAGAACTGGCTCGTCTACCTGGCATTCCTGCTGGTGCCGGTGCTCGCGTTCGTCCTCAACCGGACCACGTACGGGATGAACATCCGGGCGGTGGGCGAGAACCCGACGGCCGCTGACACCGTGGGCCTGAGCGTCACCCGCATCCGCTACTCCACCGTCCTCACCGGCTGCACCCTCGCCGGCCTCGCGGGTGCCACGCTGCTGCTGCAGGTCGGGATCTTCCAGGAGGACCTGACCAACAGCGAGGGCTTCATCGCCGTCGCGCTCGTCTACTTCGGTGCCTGGCGGCCACTCGGCGTCATGGCGGGTTCCCTGCTCTACGGCATCGTCGGCGCGATCGTCGTGGCGTGGAAGACCCTCGGCATCATCCCGACGTCCGCGTCGGACATCGCCGCGATGGCACCCGCCGTCCTTACGGTCCTCGCACTGCTCTCTGTCGCACGCCGATTCCGGCAGCCTGCGGCGCTGGGCAGGCCCTACGAGAGGGGTGTGTAAGCCCGGCCCGCCGCGGGCTGGTGCGAAAGCGCGCCGCTCATCACCGTCATCAACATTGGAGACACCGTGAAGCATAAACTGCTCAGACGGTCGGCCGTCCTCGTGGTGAGCACGGCGACCGCCCTCCTCGCCGCGTGCGGCTCAAGCTCGTCGCCGTCGAACGCGCCCTCGGCCAGCTCGGTGAAGACCCTCAAGGTCGCGCTGATCACGCCGAGCCTCCGCAACGACATGGCGTTCAGCCAGTCCATGTACGCAGCGGTCCAGTCGCTGGCCGGGCCGATGCACCTGAAGTTCTCCGTTTCCGACAACCTGTTCAACGTCACCGACGCCGCCAACGCCATGCGGCAGTACGCGTCCGAGGGCTACAACCTGGTCATCGCCCACGGCTCGCAGTACGGCGGCACCGTCCAGCAGCTGGCCCCGCAGTTCCCGAATACGTCGTTCGCGTGGGGCACCGCGGGCGTGACCTACGGCCTCAAGAACGTGTTCGCCTACCAGGCGAACTCGCAGGAGGGCGGCTACGTCAACGGCTACCTCGCGGCGAAGCTCAGCAAGAGCAAGACGCTCGGCGTCATCGGCCCAATCAACGTCGGCGACGCGCACCTGTACGTGGTCGGCTTCAAGGCCGGTGCGCTGGCCGCCGAGCCTGGGGCGACCATGCACGTCAGCTTCACCGGGTCGTTCAGCGATGACACGCTCATGGCGACCGCTGCCAAGTCCTACATCTCCGATCACGCCGACGTCCTCACCGGAAGCTCGCATTCGGTCGTCGGGGCGATCGGCGTGGCCAAGAACGACAACGTCGCCTGGTTCGGCACCCAGTGGGACCAGGCATCGCTGGCGCCCAGCGAGGTCGTCGCGTCCCAGGTCTACGACTGGACCGGGGTCCTCAGGCAGATCATCACGGCGATCAGGGGCGGCGTGCTCGGCGGGGCGACCTACACGATCACGCTTGGCAACGGCGGTGAGAAGACCGTGTTCAACCCGTCGTACCCGCTGCCCGAGTCGATCAAGGCCGCGGCGAAGCAGGTGACATCCAAGATCATTAGTGGCGCCATCACACCCCCGGCGAACTGAGGCGGGAGCACACGATGACGGCGAGCACCCCGGGGAGCGCCACGGCAGGCCAGGCCGTGCTTGAGATGCGCGGCATCACCATGCGCTTTCCCGGGGTTCTCGCCAACGACCACGTGGACTTCGACGTGGCACCGGGCGAGATCCACGCCCTGTTCGGCGAGAACGGCGCCGGCAAGAGCACGCTCATGCGTGTCCTTTACGGCCTCTACCAGCCGGACGGGGGCGAGATCCGGCTGCGCGGCGAGCCGGCGACAATCACCTCTCCAGCCGCGGCGATCCAGCAGGGCCTGGGGATGATCCACCAGCACTTCATGCTGGTGCAGACGCTCACAGTGGCCGAGAACGTGGCGCTCGGCGTGAAGTCCGCCCGCGGGCCGCTGACCGACCTCGGCCGGGTGTCCTCCCGCATCAGGGAGCTGTCGCGGACCTACGGGCTCGAGGTCGACCCGGATGCCTACATCTGGCAGCTTTCTGTCGGGGAGCGACAGCGCGTCGAGATCATCAAGGCCCTCTACCGTGAGGTGTCCCTGCTGGTGCTCGACGAGCCCACCGCAGTGCTGACGCCACAGGAGGTCCGTGACCTCTTCGGCGTGCTGAAACAGCTCGTCGCCAACGGCATGTCGCTGGTGTTCATCTCTCACAAGGTGAACGAGGTGCTCGAGCTTTCCGACCGCATCACGGTGCTGCGGGCCGGGCGCAAGATCGCGACCGTGGCGGGACGCGACGCGACCAGGGACCTGCTGACACAGATGATGGTCGGGCGGGAGATCGCCGCCGTCGAGGTGCCGCCCGATACCCACGCGGGCCAGGCGATGCTGGCCATCCGCGACCTGCGGGTGATCGGTGACCGTGGCGCCGAGGCGGTCCGCCGGCTGTCGCTGGAGGTCCGCTCCGGCGAGATCGTCGGCATCGCCGGGGTGTCCGGCAACGGGCAGCGGGAACTGGCCGAGGCGGTCGCGGGACTGCGCCAGGTCGCCGGCGGGCGGGTGGAGATCGCCGGGGCCGGCGTCACGGGCCTGCGCCCGAGCGGGATCCGCAAGGCCGGGCTGGCCTACGTTCCGGAAGAACGGATGCGCGACGCGCTCATCGGCGACTTCACCGTCGCCGAGAACCTGATCCTGGTCGGCAGCGCCGACCCGGCGTACTCGCACTGGGGGTTCCTGCGCCGCCGGACGATCCGCCGTCACTGCCGACAGCTTGTCAGCGAGTTCGACATCAGGACGCCCAGCCTGGACACCCCGGCCCGCAACCTGTCCGGCGGGAACATCCAGAAGCTCATCATGGCCCGCGAACTGTCCGGCTCGCCGCGGGTGCTGCTGGTGGCCCAGCCCACCCGCGGCATCGACGTCGCGGCGTCGGTGCACATCCGCCAGCGCCTGGTCCGCCAGCGCGACAGCGGCACCGCGGTCCTCGTCATCTCCGAAGACCTCGATGAGGTGATGGCCATCTCCGACCGCATCGCGGTCATGTACGAGGGAATGGTCATCGGCGAAGCCAGCCCCCGGAGCACCACCAGGGAGGCCATCGGCCTGATGATGGCGGGTGTCCCGCCCGCCGAGGCCGAACGCGAAGCACCGGTCCACGGCTGACCGCCGCACCGTGGAGGTCGCATCGAGACTGCTCCATACCCTGCCGGAATTCGCGGTGCTTATGCGCCGCCGTCGCAGCTCGTGCCCGGCGGACGCTCATGAGAATGGGCGATCGCAGACACCGAACACCCCCTAGCGAGAGGGCGATCCAGCCTCAGCCGAGCTCAGGCCGGATCGAATCCGCCAGCTTTCACCTGGTCGGTGAACGCCCGCCACTCGTGAGGCGCGAAAGCCAGCTTGGGCCCGTCGGGGTCCTTCGAGTCCCGGACGGCAACGACAGCAGACGCGGTGGACGCGACCTCGACGCACCCGCCACCATTGCTGCCGCTGTAGCTGGCCTTGCGCCACGTCAGGTGGCTGATGTCCATGACTTCGCCGCCTCCTCCAAGAGAGCAAGGGAAGCCGCCCGCGGCAGGGCATCCCCCCTCAGCGTATCCCAGGTGAGATCGAGCGATCCCACGTCTTTGGGCTCCTCGACGGGCTGCCCGTGCAGCGCACCTTCCTGGTAGCCGACGCTCAGCGCGTTCTCGAAATCCGCGATGGCAAAGGCACCTGTCAGACCTTCGTGGGCGCCCACGCTCGCCGGGATGACCTCGATCACGATGTGCGGCTGCCTGGCCGCCTCAACCAGCCGGTTTACCTGCTCAAGCATCACAGGCCGGCCACCGACCGGGCGACGCAACACCCACTCGTCCACGATGACCCACAACGACGCGGGCTCCTCGCGGGTCAAGACTTCCTGCCGCTTCATGCGCGCCGCGACCCGCTCCTCGATCTCCTCGCTGGTGATCCGGAACCGGGTACGGAAGATCGCCCTGGCGTAGTCCTCGGTCTGCAGCAAACCCGGCACGACCAGCGGCTCGAACCACCGCAGGGTCGCCGCCTCGGCTTCTTTCAGCGCCCAGTCCTGGAACCAGGCAGGAAACGCCTGGTAGCTGAGCCCGTCGCCGATCTCCTCACGCAGCCGCGTCAGCGCACCCCCGGCCGGGAGCACGGCCTCCAGGTCCGTGGTCACCTCGGCGGTGGCGGTCCGCTGGCCAAGCTCAATCGCCTGGACTAACGACACCGACTTGCTGATCTGCCTGGCCAGTTCGGAACGGCTCAGCCCGGCCTTCTCGCGGTAGTAACGCAGCATCCCGCCGAACACATGCCGCGGTGTCCGGCCAGGCTCTCGCGACGGCATCGCATACCTCCTCACACACGGCGCGCACACCCCGGCGGCCACGGCACACAGGGCCCAGGCGCCACCTACACCTGGCCGGCACCCGCCGTGTATCCGTTCCCAATGTATTCCCGCTGTTACAGGCTGTGGAGCAGCAACACGCCAGCCGGAGGTCATGATGCACGTTCCCAGCCCCAGCCCCGCCGACAGCACGGCCGACGCCCGCGAAGCCGACGGCGCAGCCGCCCGCGCCGCCCTTGAGCAACTCGCGGCCGCACTCGGCTCCCGCGACTTCGCGACCACCCTGGTCACGAGGCAGGGCAGAACGCCCTACCTCAGCATCGTCAGCCGCTACGCGAAGCTGGGCGAAGACATCTACGCCGACGGCGGCTGGTTCTGGTGGTCATGGGCCGAGCGCCTCGCCACCACCGACGACATCCCCACCGCCGCCGCGAAGATCACCACCGTCCTCCGAACCGCCCCCCAGCCCGCCCGTGGCTAACCTCCCCGCCCGCCGGCGCGATCCGTCATCTCGTATAGCGAGACGGTTGGGCATCTTTCACGTCTTCGGTAACCCAAACGGGCGCTGCGCTGCCGCCGGGCTTGCGCTGCAGCGCGGTCGCCGATCCGCGCGGTTGCCGTCAGGCCGGGGGCGCGATCATCGACGCGACGCCGGCCGGCGATAGCACGTGCTGCACGGTCAGGATGGTGGCCCCGACCACCGGCCACTCGCCCAGCTGGCTGACCTCCATCCGCAGCTCCCGGGTGGACAGCGGCAGCGCCCGCCGGTACACGACCCCGCGGATGCCCGCGAGCAGCTCCCCGGAGAGCTGCCCAGATGCCGCGCAGGTAGCCATTTGGTGCGCGCCGGTCGGCAAAATCACCGCCCGGCGGCACCCAAGCAAGAACAGGGATCAGGGTGGCATCATGGGCGCGGGCGAGGTCCTCCGCGCGCTCCAGTCCGCGAACGACCACATGATGGGGGGCCGGCCCGAATCGCGCTGCTGGATGCGGGCCGACCCCTCGAATAGGGATCGCTTGGGTGTCTGCGCCGTCAGCCAGAGGCGCTGAGTGTCGCGGTGAAGGGATCCTGATCCGCGTTGTTTGGTGGGTCGAACTGATCGACCCGGATGTCGGTCCACAGCGAGTGCCCGACCCCGCTGGAGTCCACCGTGATGCCGCTGTAGTCGCCGATGAAGCTGAACGCGCATTTCGGGAACCCGAACGCGTTACCTGCCTGCACATCCGACGTGGCGGTAGACAGCGTCACCGGAGACGTCCAGCTAGCGCCGCCGTTGGTGGACGCTACCCCAGCGATGCTGTAAGTGTCGCCGCTGGCGCGGTTGAACCAGCTCGCGTATGCCACGCCGTTCCTGGCAGCGATCCAGGGGAAGAACTGATCGCCAGCGCCACCGCCGATGGTGACGGGGCTCGACCAGCTGGCCCCTCCGTTCGCCGAGCGCATGTAGACCACGTCAGCGTCGGTGCCGTTCCAGTTGGACCACACCACGTGCAGCGTCGACCCGTCCAGCGCCAGCGCCGGGAAGCTGTCGTCGCGGAAAGTCGCCCCTGGCAGCGGGCTCGGAATGTCACTGACCGGGGCGATGCGCCTGGTGGTGAACGTGGCGCCACCGTCCGTGGAGACGGCGAAGGCAACTGAGTCCCTACCGCCGATGAACGTCTCGAAGGTCACGTACACGGTGCCCGTCTTGCTGACCACCACGGTCGAGCCCTGGTCGTCGGTGAAGACATTCGAAATCCGGTGCGGCGCCGACCACGTCACTCCACCATCAGTGGTCTTGGAAATGACGATCGCGGAGCTGCTGCCCTTGTACAGGGTCCAGGTGACGTAGGCGGTATTCCCGGTCGAGTCGCTGGGGTCGGCGCCGATCCATTCCTTGTCGTTGAAGATGGCGGTGCCCTGGTTGGCGGGGGTCTGGACGACGAAGTGGGTGGACCAGCTCGCGCCACCGTTGGTCGAGCGGCTGACGGCTACCGAGTTCGCCGCGTCGGTGCGGTCGAAAGCGATATTGGCGTACCAGAACGTGCCCGCCGGCCCGGACACGACCGCGGGGTCGCCCGCCGACTCATACGGGCCGGGAGCGGCCGTGTCAGCCCGCACCAGCCCGGGCAGGAACCCCGCCGACCAGCCGGTGCCGCCGTCAGTCGACCGGTAGAAGCCGCCGGAGGAGTCATAGCGGTTCTCGCTCGGCTCATAGAGCCGGTAATCGTTCGTGCCGGCGACCAGCGTCGAGCCGCTGGAAGCGATGGTCGTCTCGTTTTGCGCGGTGTCCTTCCCCGGGTTGCAGGTATAGACGCTGACACCATTGATCGTGGCTTGCTGGGTGACGTCACTGCTGCCGATCACGTCGATGTTCGACCCGGCCGTGGCACTCGCTGCCGACAGAGCCGCGCCGCGGTAGGTCGTTCCGCTGGTCACGGGTGTAGTCGCAACGCTGGGCCCGCGGCTGAGGGCTGGGAGCCCAGACAGGCTGAACGGCGTGTGCGGCGAACTCGACGCCGCCGCGGCGGTGCCCGATACAAGGGCCGCACCGCCGCCCACAGCCGGGATTGCCGCCACGAGCAGCAGGGCGGGGGTTAGGGCCGACCTCGAAAGTCTTCCTGGCATAACCCCTCTCCTTTCCGCTGATGTACGGAAGGTAGATCGGTTGACCGATGTAATGGACGGTATACCGGTCTAGGTCCCGCCGACCAGAGCGTTGTCGGGTGCACCCGAGCGAAAGGCGCAAAGCGCGGGCAGAACGGCCTGTGCCTATGAGTGGCTACCGTTGCCATTGAGATGGGCGTAGTACGTCGACGCCCACCGGTGCCTCGCCTTTCCCTGGTCGTTACTCGGGCTCCCGGCTGGTTGCCGCGTCTAGCTCCGGGACGCCGGCGCGGATTGCGCATCTGGTGGAGATGATCGGCCCGCCCAGGGCTGGTGTGATCGTGGCGGGCGCATGGACGCCGGCTCCGGAGCCAGCGGTACGAGGAGCTCGAAGCACGAGCCTTGGCCGAGTGTGCTGTCGACCCGGACCGAGCCGTGGTGGGCCTCCGCGATCGCCTGCACGATAGCCAGGCCCAGCCCGAACCCGCCAGCCTCACGGCTCCGGTAAGGGCTGGCCCGGGCGAACCGGTGGAAGATCTGCTCGAGGTCGGCGGGCGCGATGCCGCAGCCCGCGTCCGTTACCGCCAAGACGGCATGACCGTCCTCACACCGGGCGCTGACCTCGATCTGGTCATGGGCGGTGGTGTGTGCGATGGCGTTCTCAAGCAGCGCATCGAGCGCCAGCGCGAGGCGGTCGCCGTCGCCAAGGACCGTCGCCTCAGCGACCGCGCCCAGCAGCCACTGGCGGGGAGTGTGCCGCCACCGGTCCAGCGCGTCGACCACCACGGACTCGACCACCACCGGCTCCTGGTGCAAGAAGTCAGGGTTTCCCGCTGAGGCCAGCAGCAGCATCCGGGTGGCCAGCCTGCGCAGCCGCCGCAGCTCGTCGGCGATGACCCGGGCGTCCTCGGCCACCACCGGGTTGGTGACCGCGCGCTCCATCAGCTCCGCGTGGCCAAGCGCCACAGTGATCGGCGTGCCAAGCTCATGGGAGGCGTCTTGCAGGAACCGGCGCTGCTGCGTCAGCAGCTGCAGGTTCTCCGCCGAGATCCGCTGCACCTCCTCCATCGCCGCCAGCCGTTCCTCCATCGCCGCCAGCCGCCTGCGGCCGTGCCAGACCATCACCAGGAACATCAGCGCGATCAGCGGGACTTCCGCGAGGTAGTCGGCGTCTTGCTGGCCGTTGTTGACCTGCACGCCGATGATGCCGCCGGTCGCGAGCGTCACCGCTGCGAGCGTCAAGATGGTGGGCTGCAAACGCCACAACCGGAACCCATAGATCACGGTCAGGCTCACCCAGATTGCCAGGAACGGGACGGTCTGCCACGCCGGCAGCAACCGCATAGCGGCCAGGTTGAGCGCGACAAACCCGACCCAGATGATGTCCACCCGAGACAAGCGCCACCACCGCAGGGCCGCGACATACCATCCCTGGACAGGCTCCCGCCATGCTGAGGCAGCCCCCAGCAGGCGCTGGTGGCGAGACCCGGCGTCCGGCGCCGCCGGCGGGCCTTGCGCCAAACGCCCTAGAGCACGCTGCTGCGGCACCGTCCCTCCAACCCTGACCGGGCAGCGCGCCCACCGGCTGCCAGCACCAAACCGGCGACACTGCTGTTTCCGGCGCCTCGGCCCGGACCACTCCCAGCCTGCCGCCTGCTGCCGATTCGAGTCAATGGGGCCGCGGGGCTTGCAGCGGCCCGGTTGGCCGTTCCCGTCCTGTCGATGAGGCCCACCGCCAACAGCATCAGGAGCGGTCCGGTGTTCGGGTCGGTCGCCTGCCCGGTGAAGATCTCGCCAAGGTTCTGGCCGAACACCCAGAAGCACACCGCAACCACCACGCCGGCGACAAGCCAGGTATTGCGGTGCCAGCGGCCCAGCACCGCAGCCGCGATGATCAGCTGGATGAGGAACAGGCTGACCGCCACGGCGAGGCCCCTGCCCGCGACGAGGCCAGCCGCGTGCCGGTCGAGCCAGGCCAAAGCACCGGGCTCACCCCCGGCACCGCTGCCAACTGCCACGCTCACGGCATTGTGCTGCCAGTTCGCAGGCAATGGGTACTTCCACGCAAAAGACACAGGACGGGAGCGGGCGTGCGGTCTAACCTTGGGAACAGCGTGCACCTTGCAGCAAGAATGGCGGCGCGTGCCGCGGGCCGGGCTGAGCTGAAGGAGAACCGGTGGCAGGGGCAGAAACCGATGACGACGACCCGCACGGAGTCATCGCGCGATTCGGTTAGATCATGGCGCCCGGCAGTTGCCTGGTCATTTCCCACGGCACACTCGAGACCGGCCCGGACGACCCGCGGGCACGGCTGTCCACCGAGGTGTACAGCAAGGCGTCGGCGCCGCTTGCGCTGCGCCCCCTCAACGAGGTACGCAGCCTGTTCGACGGTTTCGAGCTGGTCGAGCCCGGTCTGGTTATCGCAGTGGCGCCCCAGCCCATCCGAGGGCGTCAGCGAAGTTACCGAGACGTTGCGTGGTGGGGTTGGGCTGAGGCCCTGAAATGCGCTGGCGCACGCCATCCCGGGCCTGGCTGCCGCCGGATCGCGGGCCGGGCTCCGCCCGTCGACACAGACGGCAGGAGCCAGCCCGTAGACTTTAATGCATGCGTATGTATCTACCATGGCGCGGGCGAACCCGGCAGGCAGGCCCATGTCGATGACCGAGGCCCGATCGCCCAGCCCGCTGGGTGAGGCGCTGGTCGGGGAACTGAAGTGGGTCCACAACATGATCCGGCGAGACCTCGCCACGGTCCGCCGGATGGCGGCGGACGTCACCGCCGGCCTGCCCGCCGCGGACCTGCGAGCGGAGCTAGCCTCGCTGGCCACCAACGGCCCGCTGTGGCAACTGAAGATCAACTGCTTGCAGTACTGCCGCTTCGTCCATTCCCACCACCACGCCGAATCGCTGCTGCTCTTTCCCGGGGTGCGGCGGGCCAGCCCATCGCTGAACTCAGTGGTGGACAAGCTCGAAGCCGACCACGCCATGGTGTCGGACCTGCTCGACGAGGTCACGGCCGCGGCACGGGCGCTCAACCGCCAGGACGACACCCCGACACGGCAACGGCTGGCCGGCGCGCTCCAGCGCCTCGCCGTTGATCTGCTCGCCCACCTCCAGTACGAGGAGGAGCAAATCTCCCCCACACTGCGCACCTGGACGCGCTGGCCGCACATGGGAAGCTGACCGCGATGAGCACGAGCGCGGACCACAACGACGCATTCGCCTGCGCCCGGGCGTGGGCCGCGCTCAGCACGGCCCACGCCCGGGTGGCCGGGCGGTTGAGCGGCGCGTTGTCGCGGGCCTGCGGCCTGAGCATCAACGAATTCGAGGTCCTGCTGCGGCTGGACCGGGTGCCGTGCCCCGGACTGCGCCTCGGCGACCTGAACCCGGCCGTACGGCTGACCCAGCCCTCGCTTAGCCGCATGATCGCCCGGCTGGAGCAGCAGGGCTGGCTGACGCGTGCCGGCGACCCGGACGACCGCCGCGGCGTGCTCGTTACGCTCCTCCCGGCCGGCCGGGAGGTGCTGCGCAGAGCCATACCCGTGCACGCCCAGACCATCCGCTCAGCGCTGCTTGACCGGCTCACACCCGCTGAGCAGGACCTGCTCGCCGACGCCCTGACCCGCATCGTAGAAGACTGACCCGCAGGGGCACAGCCATGGCACAGCCAGTCAGGTTCGGCCTCAATGTCGACCCCAACTCCGGCGGCCTGCCTATCGCCGAACGCATCACCGCCGTCGCGGACACCAACGGCCTGGAGTACGTCGGAGTCCAGGACCACCCCTACAACTCCGGTTTCGAGCAGGTCGTACCGGCCGTCCGGCAGGCACTCGCCGGTGCCGGACGCGAACCGCCTGACAGCGGCGGCTAGGCCACCGCGACCCGGGGAGCCTGCGCGGGGTCGGCGGGCACCGGCCGGGTTCCTGGCAGGCCCCCTCGTACGCCCGCGATCTCCACAGCATTGCCACATGCCTCATGGAGCTCAAGGAAGCCGTGAACGAGCCACCCGTAGCGCGGCTCGCGCAGCGCGAACATGGCCGTCGCCGCACACCCGCCGCACCGGAAGTATGTCTCGTCGCCGGCCCTGACGCCCACGTGAGGACGCTGGCGCCGGGCGGCGCCAGCGTCGGCGAGCCCGGCCACCTGCTGACGGCCCGCAGCGCTGGGGCCGGCACCTGTCAATACGCTCATCGTGTCGCCGCTCTCCTGTTTCAGTGTGCGCCGGGCCGGCCAGAGACCTGACCAGGCCGCTGCGGCTTCCTTCGCAGGCGCAGCCCAAGGTAGACAGCTATTGCGGCGCCAAGGATTACCGCGAGCGTGACCATGGTCGGCTCCTTCGACGGCCCCGGATCAGCTGGCCGTTTGAGCGGAGATTCGCCGGCACCTGTACGAAGGCTATATTCGCAGCTAAAAACTAGCAACTGTTTTCCGGAAATGGCTCGCGGTGACTCAGGCGGTTTACGGGCATCGCGCGACGCCAGCAGCGTCCCCATCGCCTGAGCGGATATGCCTGCCGTTCGCGTGGGCAGGTGGTGACCCGGCCTGGCAGGTCACACCGTTGTGTCGGTGCCGGCAAGCAGGGCCAGGACTTCGCCGACGGTGCGTTCTCGGCTAGTGCGTTCTGGGCTGGTGCGTTCCGGCAGCGGGAGGTGCGCCTGGACCTGGTAGCGGTTGCGGCGGCCGTTCTTTTCCTTGACGACGTAGCCGGCCTCGGCCAGATCGGTGACAATGCCATAGGCGGTGCGCTCGGTGATGTCCAACTGGGCCGCGATGTCGCGCAGGCGCATCCCCGGGTCGTGAGCGATGCACAACAACACCCGGGCATGGTTGGTCAGGAAGGTCCAGTTCGCCACATCAGCAGACTATCAGTTTCCGGAAATATATTACTAGTTTAGCGATGCGGGCGTAGTGCTGCCGCTATCAGGTGAGCGCGGTTCTACGTGAACTGGAGCCGATAAGGTGCCGCAGGTCGCTTGCGGTCTCGGCGACCGCCGGGGAGTAGGTGAGGGGGTAGCGGGTGAGTGCTGTCAGCAGCGACCGCGCCGCTTTGGCGAGGGCAGTCTGGTCGCGGCGCGCATGGGCGCGGGTCAGTGCCCTGAGCGGACTCGTCAACCGGCGGTCAGGATCGGCATCGCGCCACGCATCTGCGTGGGCGAGCAGGGCGGTGACCGCTGCATGCAGGTCACGGGCGTCCGGCACCGCCCATGTGAGTACTGCCTGCTTAGCAGGCACGGTGCTAGCCACCTCGCGGCGCGCGGTTACCTTTGCCGCGGCGCGGGGCACGCGGTCGCAGGTTTGTTGTTCAGCAGTCGCCGCCGCCACGGTGGAGAAGATGTCGAACTGCCGGAGCAGGCCACTGGCATGCAGCGCCGTCGCCACGGCAGGCGCGGGATCAGCCAGGCGCAGCACACCGCCGAGCAGCCTGGCCCGGCGGCCGGTGCCAGCGAGCGCCGCGAGGGCGCTGGCGTCGCAAAAGCTCACTTTGGACAGATCGATGACGAGCCTGCTCGCCCGCGGTCTCAGCACGCCGAGAAGCTGCTCCCGCAGCACTGGAGTGCAGGCAATGTCAAGGTCGCCGCTGAGCGTCGCGATGGTGTAGCCACCCTCGGTGCGTGCGGAAAACCTGTGTTCGCCACGGACCCGAGTGATTTCGTGCGGCGTCATATGCGCCCAGGCCTATCTCGGTTCCAGACGGGAACCAGCTCACTGTGCGCCGGGGCGACGCTGGCCTGCCTGCCAGCGCGCGGGGAGTCCTCGGTTCGTCTGACGTTACCATCCGCACCCGCCGGCTCCCGTGCCGTGACGTTCCGGATTGCCGGGTGGGCGGGGCCGGGCCTCCTGACCTGCGGCGCTCCGCCGCCGAGCGGCCCTGAGCCCAGCCGCAGGCATTTTCCTCAAAACGATTAGCACCCCCGGCCCGGGCACCTCCAGCTGATTCGGCCGTACGGTAGGCTGTCGTTGTTACGGTGCCGCCATCAGGGCGCGCCGGTCGTACGTTGCCCGGGCGAGCGGGCTGGTTTCCACGGGACGTGGTGGCCTCTGACAATGCGGCCACCCGAATCTCGGAGACACAGTTTATGACCGCTATGCCCATGGAAAAATCTCATGCCGTCAGGCGCGCGCGCCCGCACGGTAGGCCCGGCGCTCCCGCGCCCGGAATCACCTTCCATTCTCTTGGCGTTCCCCCGCCTCTCGTGACCTCGCTTGCCGACGCGGGCATCACCACACCGTTCCCGATTCAGGCAGCTACGCTGCCCGACGCGCTGGCCGGCCTCGACATTCTCGGGCGCGGCCGCACGGGCTCCGGCAAGACGCTCGCGTTTGCGCTGCCGCTGGTCGCCGGGCTGGCTGACGGCCACACCATGGCGGGCCGCCCGCGCGGGCTGGTGCTCGTCCCCACGCGGGAGCTGGCGAGCCAGGTCCAGGCCGTGCTGGCACCGCTGGCGCGGGCCATGGGCCTGAGCGTCGCGACGATCTTCGGCGGTACCTCACAGCACCCGCAGGTGGCTGCCCTGCGCAACCGCGTTGACATCGTGGTCGCCTGCCCGGGGCGGCTGGCCGATCTCCTCGGCCAGGGCCATTGCCACCTCGGCGACGTCGAGATCTCCGTGATCGATGAAGCAGACCACATGGCTGACCTGGGTTTTCTGCCGGTCGTCGTGCGACTGCTTGACGCCACCCCGCAGGAGGGCCAGCGGATGCTGTTCTCGGCGACCCTCGACAAGGCCGTCGACGTTCTCGTGCGGCGCTTTCTGAGCGAGCCCGCGCAGCATGCAGCCGACACGGCCGCCGCACCGGCTTCGGTGGTCCACCATCTCCTCACCGTCGAACCCGCGGACCGGGTGGGGGTTGTCGCTGCCCTGGCGGGCGGCCAGCAGCGGTCACTGATCTTCACTCGCACCAAGCACGGCGCCAGCAAGCTCGCGCGCCAGCTGTCCGTGGCCCGCGTGGCCGCCGCCGAACTGCATGGCAACCTTGCCCAGAACGCGCGCGAGCGGAATCTGGCCTCGTTTGCCTCAGGCGCGGTCCGCGTCCTGGTCGCGACCGACATCGCTGCCCGTGGCATTCACGTGGAGGGCATTGACCTGGTGATACACGCGGATCCGCCCGCCGAGCACAAGGCTTACGTGCACCGGTCCGGACGGACCGCCCGTGCGGGCGCGACCGGAATCGTTGTCACGGTCCACACCCCGGCGCAAGGGAAGGAAGTGCGGGCCCTTATGCGCCGCGCGCAGGTGGTCCCGCTGGCCGCCGCCGCCCATCCGGGTTCCCCGCTCCTGCGATCGATCGCAGGGCCGCCCGCCGAACGCACCGCGCCGGTGACCCGGCCCGCTCCCCGGCGCGCGGACGTGCCGCACACCCGCGCGACCGGCCGCGGAGCGGTTGCCATGTCCGCGGGCTACCGTGGCCGCCGCAAGCGGTGACGGCGCAACGAGCGAACGCCGCTACAAAGCTGCTAGCCTGTTTGTGGCTGGATGCGGCTGGTGGTGCTAAGCACGCCGAGCCGACCGTAGACGGCGGGGAATACGCGAAGACTGCGCGGGGGAATACCCGCGCTGCCGGATGCGCTTGGTGTTAATAGCTGTTGTCGAAGTTTGCGACGTGAAGACGCCCGCATTTTTTAGACAGTGGGCGTTTCGCCGTTTGCTTGCGGATACTTCTCCTCCGGCGGCGGGCAACCAGCAGCTGACCCGCGCGACCGCACGGGTCACCCAGCTCGTCCCTCGAAGGAGACAGCAAATGGCTCAAGGAACCGTAAAGTGGTTCAACGCCGACAAGGGGTACGGTTTTATCGCCCCTGACGACGGCACGGCAGACGTCTTCGTGCACCACTCGGCAATCGACTCGGGTGGCTACCGCACGCTGGATGAGAACCAGAAGGTGGAGTTCACCACCACCCAGGGCCCCAAGGGCCCGCAGGCGGACCACGTCCGGACGCTCTGACAAGACCGTGCGGCAGGCCCTGCCCCTGAGCGCAGGGCCTGCCGCACGCTCGTCCCTCTGGCCACCGGATAGGCGTTCCACCAGCATTCCCCGCGGTCAGCCATCCCGGAGAACGACGGATCCCTTCCGCAGGAGGACCAGCTTGACAGTTGACGCATCAAGTACATTGGCCGCGCCCAATCGCGGGGACCAGGCGGACCGCCTCGCCGCGCCCACGCCCAGGGAGCATGCGGACCGCCCGCCCCGCAGCCGGGGAAGCGAGTACGCGGAACTGTCCCGCGCGGTCAAGCTGGCGGGCCTGCTCCAACGGCGCCCGGCCTACTACAGCGTCAAGATCACCTTGAACATGCTGCTGCTCGCGGCCGGGTGGACCGTGTTCGCGATACTCGGGCGTTCGTGGTGGCAAATGCTCGTGGCTGCCTTCCTCGCGGTGATGTTCACCCAGACCGCCTTCATCGGGCACGACGCCGGACACCGGCAGATCTCCGGTTCCAGGCGCACTGACGACCTGATCGGCCGTGTCCACGGCAACCTGCTGATCGGACTCAGCTATGGCTGGTGGATCGCCAAGCATAACCGTCACCATGCTCACCCGAACCAGGTTGGCCGTGACCCGGACATCGCAAGCCGGGCGATCGCGTTCACCGCGGACCAGGCCCGCTCCCGTCCCCGGATGGGCACCTGGGTTGCCCGCCGCCAAGCGTGGCTGTTCTTCCCCATGCTGCTCCTGGAAGGGCTCAACCTCCATGTGGCCGGGTTCCGGGCGCTGCGGGAACGCCGGGGCACCAGGGCCAAGCTGGCTGAGACAGGCCTGCTGGCGGCCCACATTGGCGGATACCTTGCCGCGCTGTTCCTGGTGCTGTCACCACTGCAGGCGGTGGCCTTCCTGACCGTGCAGCAGGGGCTGTTCGGCATCTACATGGGATCTTCGTTCGCCCCCAACCACAAAGGCATGCCGGTGTCCGGCGAGGACGACAAAATCGACTACCTCCGCAGCCAGGTCCTCACTTCCCGCAACATCCGCGGCGGGTGGCTCACCGACTTCGCCCTCGGCGGGCTCAACTACCAGATCGAGCATCACCTGTTCCCGTCCATGCCACGCCCCAGCCTGCGCCGCGCCCAGGCAACGGTGCGGGCATTCTGCGCGCACCATGGGGTTTCATACTGTGAGACGGGCCTCCTGGCCTCCTACGCGCAGGTGCTGCGGCACCTCCACATGGCCGGCAGGCCGGGGACCCGTACACCCGCAAAACCATCAGCCGGCCCGGACCGATCGCGAAGCGGCGCCAACGCCGCCAGACCCGCTACGCGAATCCGGGATGCTCGCGGCAGCCGAGTAGGCGCATAATTGAATGCAATGAACCGATACCGCGCCATGCCGCGCCGCCAACTGGCAGGTAGTCCCTTCAACGTCCCGGAAATCGTCGTACCCGTCGAGCAGTACGCGGTACACGACAAGGTCACCCACGACCGTTACGGGATGGGCACGGTCATCAGTGTCGAGGAAGGCATCGCCCTGCTCATCGATTTCGGCTCCCACAAGCAGCGCATCGCGGTGCCCTGTGCCAAGCTGACCAAGCTCTGAAGTTCCTGGCATCCGCGTGCGGTCCGCGAAGCTGGCCGCAGCCGTCAGGCGGTCGTAGCGCCGAACGCGGCGTTTTTGTGGCCCTGGCTCTCCGGGGCTCTCTGCTGGCTGGGTAATCACCTGCCGTTCCGGCGTAGCGGGCTAGCCACTCCCCAAACTGGCCGCACTCTCCGGATCGCGTGACAACCTGGCGTGCCCGCGGGGGACCCGCGATGCTGCCGATCTTGGCCGCCGCTTTGGCAGTAGTCATCGGTCCTGGTTTAGCGACGGCAGCAACAACCTACGGCGACCTCCTGCAACACCACCAGCGTCAGGCCCCATCACCCGCGGCGCGGCGCACCTGCTCGGCTCTGCTCATGTCGGCCCGCCACCGGCCCCGGAAGAATTTCGCGGTTAGCCGCGGGGTCAAAGGGTAGGCATGGGCGTTCATGGACATGTGGGGGAAGTTTGGATTTGTTCGCAGATGGGGCGGGCGTGGTCACTGCACGTCCCGGATGGCTTGGCGGCGCACGGTTCGACGATGCCGCGCTGACCGGGGAGCCGGTCCGGTTGGACGCCGATCAAGCGGTCGTTGGGATCTACCGCGGGCACTACGGCCGGCTGGTCCGAGAGGCGGCCTTGCTGGTCGGTGATGTCTGCACGGCCGAGGACGTGGTACAGGACTCGTTCGTCGCAATGCACGGGGCGTGGCGACGGTTGCGGGACAGCGATAAGGCTCTGTCCTACTTGCGACGTTCGGTGATAAACCGGTCTCGGTCAGTGCTGCGGCACCGGGTGGTAGTTGACCGGCATGCGCCCACGCTGCTGCGCGGCATGCCCGCTGCCGAGGATGGCGCGCTCACGCTTGTGGAACGGTCGTGGGTGATCTCGGCGCTGCGCACGCTCCCGCCCCGGCAGCGGGAGGCTGTCGTGCTGCGGTATTACGCCGACATGTCGGAGTCCGAGATCGCTGCCACCATGGGCATCAGCAAGGGCGCGGTGAAGAGCCACATCTTCCGCGCCATGAAGTCGCTGCGGATAGTTCTGAAAGCAGAAACACCAGCACAGCTTCGAGTGCCAGGTAGTTCCTGAGTCAGCCTCCCGGGTGCGGCGCAGGGGCCTCCTGGCTGAGCGCGCTGAGCACGGCATCGACCGCCTGGGTGGGCGAGCTGACGACGCCTGCTCGCCCTGGCGGCGAACCAGCCCGGCGCTGAGCACCTGCTGGATGACGCTGGCACCACCCATGACATGGACCTTCTTGTCACCTGCCGCGGCAACCGCCAGCGAGACGGCCTGCCTGCATCCCGCCGCTGACGAAGGTGAACGTGGTCTCGCCCTTCACGATCACCTCATGCGGTCGGTGGGTGAGAACGAACACCGGCATCCGGTACAGCCCGTCTTCACCCCATCCTCCCGTTCCGTCGAACACTTTGCGGCTGGTAATGACCGCCGCGGCGGGGCCGGACAGGTTCTCATGGAGGACCTTCTCGGGGTCACCCTCGGTCGACCAGCCGTGGAGGATCTCGCCTCCCTCTCCAAGCCCTGGGTGCTCGTTGATGTTCGGACCAGTAACGAAGCCGTCTACCGACATCGAGATGTTGACTTCCACGATAGCCATGAAGACCCCTAGCCCCTTCTGGCGCGCGCCAAAGGCGGGCTCACCGTCGGCCGCCCGCGTTCGTTACGTGCTGGCCGGGCTCCCCCACGTGCTGGCCGGGCTGTCCCAGTTGCCCGCGCAGGGCTTCCGCTCAGTCCTGTTGACTGGCTTGCTCCAGCGCCCGCCGCAGGGCGTCCACGGTTGGCGAGCCCTCAAGGCGGCCATTCTCACTCCGGTACATCCGGCACGCCATCACCGCGCCCACGCCCGGCTGCGCGAACGGGTCTTGTCCGTTGACCAGCAGCGTTGGTGACCCGTGCATCCCCCACCGGCTCGCCTCGGACGCATCGGCGATCACGCGCCGTTCCAGCGTCACGGCCGGCCGGCCCGCCAGCGCCTCGGCCAGCCGCTGCTCCAGCAAGGGCGCGTTCGGGCAGTCCGGCACGGCCAGCACGGTGAGTTCCATCACTGAGTCCCTTTCCCGGGTTTGGTGCTCATGGACTGGCGACTGGCATCCGTACCGACCGTATGGCCTCCGGTGCAAACAGCCCCACGTAGCTTCTGTCCCATACCAGCGGGCTCGGGCTACTATGGCCAAAAGATCGGGGGGATTATCGTGCTCTACCGGCAGGTGTCACGGCTCAGGACTTTAACAGCACTGGTTGCGGCCGCCCTGTTTGGGCTGGGCTGGCTCGTTGCCGCGCCGACACACGCGGCGACGAATACGGTGGTGAGCCTCACTTTCGACGACGGCTCCGCGAGCCAATACTCGACGCTGTCCCTGCTGTCCGCTCACGGCATGAACGGCACCTACTACATCAACTCGGCCCTGGTCGGCAGCAGTTCCTACTACATGACCTGGTCGCAGCTGCATGACATCTACAACGCCGGGAACGAGATCGGCGGCCACACCCTGCACCACGTGAATCTCACGACGCTCAGCACGGCTGCCGCGACCACCGAGGTCTGCGACGACCGCACCAACCTCATCAACAACGGGTTCTCCCCGGTGACGTCGTTCGCGTACCCGTACGCGGCGTCCAACACCTCGGTGGAGCAGATCGTCCAAAGCTGCGGCTACAGCAGCGGGCGCACGGTCGGCAACATCAACAGCATCACCGTTTGCACCGACTGCCCTTACGCCGAGACCATCCCGCCGCGGGATCCTTACTACCTGCGGACACCAGAGCCGGCCATCAGCACCACCACCCTGTCCGATCTCGAGACGTATGTCACCAATGCTGAGACCCACGGCGGCGGCTGGCTCATCCTGGTGTTCCACGGCATCTGCGACAACAGTTGCACGTCAACGAACTCGCTCAGCCCATCGATCTTCACCGCATTTCTGGACTGGCTGCAGCCGCGCAGCGCAAACGGCACGGTGGTACAAACCGTTGGGCAGGTCATGAATGGCCCTGCTCCCCCGCCCGGGCCGGATACCACGCCGCCAGCGACGGCCATCTCCTGTAACAGCGCCACCTGCGCCAGCGGCTGGTACAAGACCAGCCCGGTCACCGTGAGCCTGTCAGCGACGGACACGGGCGGCTCGGGTGTCGCTACGACCAGCTACACCACAGACGGCACCGATCCCCGCACCAGCCCAACCGCGATCACCTACACCGCCCCGTTCCCCGTCTCGCAGACCACGATGGTCAGCTTCGCCTCCACCGACGTGGCTGGCAACACAGAGCAACCCAAGTCGCAGCTGATCCAGATTGACTCCGCGCCGCCAACGGTCAGCATCACCGCGCCGCCGGACGCGTCGTCCTTCAAACGGGGAACCAGGGTGACGGTCAGCGGGAGCGCAACTGACAGCGGGACGGGTACCGGCGCGCCGTCAGGCGTGGCTAGGGTCGTGTTCATTCTCGACGGAACCACGACCCTGTCGACGGTCACGGCTTCCCCGTACCAGTTCAGCTGGAACACCCGGAAGACCTCCTTCGGGCAGCACACGTTGACGGCTGTCAGCACTGACGTGGCGGGCAATTCAGCGACCTCGGCACCAATCACCGTGACCATAACCAAGTGATCGCTCAGCTCACAGACGGCCGGCCTCGACGATTCGCCGCAGGAAACGCCTGGTCCGCTCGTCCTTCGGGCTGGCGAAGAGCTCAGCCGGGGGTGCTTCCTCGACGATCATGCCGTCTTCGAGGAAGCACACCCGGTCGGCGATGTCCCGGGCGAAGCCCATTTCGTGGGTGGCGATCACCATCGTCATGCCGCCGCTGGCCAGTTCGCGGATCACGTCGAGGACCTCCGCGGCAAGTTCCGGATCCAGGGCACTGGTGACCTCATCGAGCAGCATGATCTGCGGCCGCATCGCCAGCGCCCGAACGATCGCGACCCGCTGCTGCTGGCCGCCGGACAGCCGGTCCGGGTAGTCATCCTGCTTTTCGAGCAGGCCAAAACGACCCAGCAGCGCCCTGGCCTCGTCTTCCGCCTTGGGGCGAGGCGTGCCACGGGCCTTCGTTGGGGCGAGCGTCACGTTCCGGAGCACCGTCATGTGCGGGAACAGGTTGAAGGACTGGAAGACGATGCCGACATACCGGCGCACGAGATTCTCGTCGATGCCCTTTCCTGTGATCTCCTGCCCCCAGAGCAAGATCCGCCCGGCGTCGATCGGCTCCAGCAGGTTCGTGCATCTCAGCAGCGTTGACTTGCCGGAGCCGGAGGCACCAATGAGGCAGATCACCTCGTGGGTGGCAACACTTAGATCGACCTTGGTGAGCACCTGGTTGGCACCAAACGACTTGCGCAGGCCCTCAATCCGGATCGCCTCCCCCGCCCCGGCGGGCACGGGGCTGCTCACGGCGCACCCCCTGCCAGGCGCCGCCTGCGGTCCCGGTCGATCAGGTGGTCGGTGAACCGGGCCAGCGGGATCGTCAGGAGCAGGAAGAAAATGGCCGCAACGGTGAAGCTCGAGAAATTGAACACCTGCTCGCTGTAGATGTCGGCCGCCTTGTTCGCCTCGATCGTCCCGAGAACTCCGACCAGCGCGGTGTCCTTCTGCAGGCTGATGAAGTCGTTCAGCAGCAGCGGGATGATGTTCCTGACCGCCTGCGGCAGGATCACATGCAGCAGTGCGGTCCCATGCCGCAACCCGAGCGACCGGGCCGCCATCGTCTGGCTCTGGTGCACCGAGTTCAGGCCAGCCCGGTAGACCCTCGGACACATAGGCGGAGTAGGACAGAACCAGCGCAGAAACCCCGTAGATCGCATCCGACTGGGTCGAGAGAACCGGCAGGCTGAGGGCGGGGATGCCCAGCCCGATCGCGAAAATGACCAGGATGAGCGGGACGCCGCGGAAGAAGTCGACGTAGAAGAACGCGTGCCGCACCTGCCGGCTGCCCGGCGCCAGCAGGAACAGCGCCGCCAGCGCCCCGAGGACGATGAGCGTGCTCAGGGTGGAGATGATCGTCCCGCTGCGCCCGTCCCGGCCGAAGAGCCGGGTCCCGCTGCTGAAGCCGCGGGACCCACGGCCGAAGAGCCTGGGCCCACGGCCGGCCACCCCGAAGGACCCCGGAACCTCACCCGCACCACCGAGGCTGGACGGGGGCGGGCCGATGGCCACGAACGGATCACCGGCCGGATCCGGCTGCTTTTCCTCCATGCGCCCTGGACGGCTAGCTGTCTCGCCGCATCAGGGCTGGATCGTCGGGAACTTCAGGTAAATCCCCAGGTACTTCGTCTGGAGCGCCTTCAGTGTGCCGTTGCTCTTCAGCGTGGCGATCGCTTTGTTGACACAGGAGACGAGTGGGTTGCCCAGGTGGAACAGCAGGCCATAGTGCTCTCCGGTGGAGGGAACTGTGCCACCAGGACCGCGTGCTTGAGCTGGAAGGAGGCCATGTACTGCGCGGTCGGGGTGTCGGTGATGAGCGCCGCGACCCGGTGCGCTTCCAGCGCAGCCGACACCTCGCTGAGGGTGTCGAAGACCTTGGGCGGAGCCGTGGGCTGGATCTTGGTGGAGATGAACGACAGGCCCGTGGTCCCGACCTGGTCGCCATAGACATAGGTCTTCAGCGAGGCCGGTGTGTGATTGGCGACGATGGGCGAGCCCTTGAGCGCCACGATGGCCTGCTGGACGTCGTAGTAACTGTCCGAGAACGTCACCGCGGTGGCCCGCGGAAGCACGGACATCACGAGACCAATCGACCACGGGTCACGGATGGGGATGGGTGCCGAACGGGCCGCTGGGCGGTATAGCCGCGGTGGCTGCGGTGGCTGCGGCTGTTGCGCGAAAGCGTGGTTCGTAGAGCCGCATCGCTAGCGCTGCCACGGCCAGCGGAAGAGCGATCATCGTGGTGAGCACGAGATGCAGGCTGGTCGCGTCGGCGAGGGCGCCGAGGGCGGGGGCGAGCAGCCCGCCGATGCTCATGGCCAGGCCGAGGGTCACGCCCGAGGAGGTGCCAATGCGGCTGGGCAGGTAGTCCTGGCCAAGGGTGACGGTGAGGCTGAACGACTGGTTGAGCGAGAACCCCATGACCGCGATCGGCACAAAGACCCATGGCAGCGGTGCGGACACCACAGCAAGCAGGCCGAGGGCTGCGACGGCAAGCGAGACCCGCATCACCGGCAGCCGGCCGAACCGGTCGGCCAGCCGCCCGCCGGTCACCGTGCCAGCCGCGCCCGCGGCGAGCATGGTCGTCAGGGCCGCCTCGCCGACGGGCTTGCCGCCATGCAGGCTTGCGCTCACATACAAGGCCAGCAGCGACGACACCCCGAAGAAGAAAATCGACCGCACGACGACGGCCGAGGTGAGAAGGGCGAACCCGCGCCAGTCGTTTGGCGCTTGTGGGCGCTGGCTGGCCGGGCTGCCTGGGCTGGGCGCCTCCGCTCTTCGCACCACAGTGACGAACACTATGGTCCCGGTGATCAGCGCGGGAAGCGCCAGCAGTACGGTCCCGCGGATGCCGGCCGGGATCAGCGCCGCGGAAACCAACAGCGGCCCGGCCGCGAAGCCGGCGTTCCCGCCAACCGCGAAAACGCTCATCGCCTGCTGGCTGTCACCGGAGGCGGCCCGGGCCGCCCGCGCGGCCTCCGGGTGGAAAGCCGCCACCCCAATTCCCGAGAGCGCGATCGCCAGCCAGGTCAGCAGGTAGCTGGGCGCCAGCCCGGAGAGGCCGACACCGATGCCGGCGACCGTGAGGCCGGCCGGCACCAGCCAGCGCAGATCGTGCCGATCGGTGAGGGCGCCGAAGAGCGGCTGGATCACTGACGACAGGGCGGTCGCCGCGAACGTCAGCCCGGCCGCCGCCGCGTAGCTGTACTGCCGCTCGGCGACGAAGAACGGCAGCAGTGCGGGCACCGCGCCCTGGTAGATGTCGTCGATACCGTGGCTGGTGGCGAGCAATGCCACTCTCGCCCGGTCCACAGCCCGCTCGGTCACGTCATACCTCGCCACTTCCTGCCCGCGAACGAAACCAGTGAACCGCGGCGCACACTCGATGATTCAACCCCGGCCGGGTCCCTGACGGAGCCGCAGCCCACCGATCACCGCTCAGGCAGCTCCCTGACCAGCGAAACCGCTGCCTCCACCGCGAGACCCAGCGCGGCACCACCCGCGATATCCAGCGGCAGGTGCGCGCCGACATACATCCGGGACAGGCCCACCATGGGGACGGCGCCCAGGACAACCGTGCGTCCGCCCGAACCGAGATGGGGGACGGCGGCAGCGGCCAGAGCAACGGCCACGCCTGCGTGCCCGGACAGGTATCCGAGTCCGGCGGCCTCTGCCCCGCGGCAGCGAGTGCCGGACATCAATTTCGCGGGCCTCGGCCGGCGCACCATTCGCTTGACCACCTTGGATAGCGCCCAGGTGCCGGTGCCGCCGGCGAGCAGTTGCCCTGCGAGCTCACGGTCATGAGCCAGCCATGCCACCCCGGCCGCGGCTGGCGCCGCACCAAGCGTGCCGAACTGCATGATGGCCCAGGAGGGCCGGTACAGCGAATCGGGCAAGCCGTTGACAGCCCGGAACATCCTGGTCTCGCAGCGCCCCACGTGCTTCTTGCGTACCAGCGCGGCGGTAACCACCATGGCCACCGTGCCCAGCCCGAGCGGCACCCGCGGATCGGCAAGCATCTCCCCCGGGGACCGCTTCGTGACTCCGCCAGCCCGCTCCGGGAGTAGGCGGCTACGACCGCCACCGCCACCGCGAGGGATGAGATGTCGCTGGACCACCAGCGCCCGCGTGCAACCTCCTACCGCTGGCCGACCAGGGCCAGGGGCCGCTCGCCGGAACTGAGGGCCACCGGGGCGACCTCCCGGTGCGGGGCCGCAGGCACCCGGAGCAGCCGCGCCACGGGGGCCGGGATCCACCAGTTCGCCCGGCCGAACAGGGCAACCATCGCGGGGACGAGCAGGCAGCGGATGACCACCGCGTCGATGAGGATCCCGGCGCCGAGCCCGGTGGCGAGGATCTTCAGGTCGGTCTGCGGCCCGGTGGACATGGACAGGAAGCTGAGCATGAGGATCGCCGCCGCGCTGGTGACCAGCCGGCCGGTGCGGCCGAGTCCCTCGGTGACCGCGTGCCGGGCGTCGCCAGTGTGGTCGTAGGCCTCGCGGATGCGGGTGAGGATGAACACCTCGTAGTCCGGAACGGCTGCGGATCGCTCGCGAACTGCACGACGTCGTCGCCCACACAGTGGCCACCATCAACGTCCAGGCTGGCGTGGCGGCGCGCGTCCTCACCGACCGCCCCGACGCCGCCGCCGAAGCACTGCGGGCCATCAAACTGGCCAGCAAGAACGGGCTGCGCGAATTGCGCGCCATCCTCAACGTGCTGCGCCAGGCGGACGAGCCAGACCCCGCCCAGCCGGCACCCGGCATCGCCCAGCTCGGCGTGCTGGTCGACGGGGCGCGGCGGGTCGGCCTTGACACCACCCTCACCGTCAGCGGGCAGCCGCGGTCACTGCAGGCTGCCGTGGACCTGGCCGCGTACCGCATCGTTCAGGAGTCACTGACCAATGCCATCCGCCACGCCGGCCCGGCCACCGCTTCCGTGGCGCTGCGGTACCGGGACGACGAACTGCGGATCGAGGTGGTGGACACCGGCCGGGGACTTCCGGGCGGTGTTGCCACCGAGGGTACCGGGCACGGGCTGGCCGGAATGCGGGAACGCGCCGTCTCGGCCAGCGGCGACATGGAAGCCGGGCCCGCCCCGCCGGTGGGTACCGGGTCGCGGCCCGCCTTCCCCTGCACGGCCCGCCGCAGGTTGGCGACGGCTATCCGCCGGTAGAGGAGGGTGCGTGGTCATGATCCGGGTCTTGCTCGCCGACGACCAGGCGCTGATCCGTGCCGGGTTCCGGGTTCTCCTCGACGCCGCCGGCGACCTGAGGGTGGTGGGTGAGGCGACCGACGGCCGGCAGGCGGTCGACATGGCCCGCCGCGAGCGGGCCGGCGTGGTGCTGATGGACATCATGATGCCCGGAATGGACGGCCTGGAAGCCACCCGGTGCATCGCCGCGGATGACGACCTCGCCGGTGTCAAGGTCGTCATCCTGACCACGTTCGAGTCCGACGAGTACGTGTATCAGGCAATCCGGGCCGGGGCGAGCGGGTTCCTGGTGAAGGACACCGAACCCGCCGACCTTATCCAGGCCGTCCGGGTGGTGGCCCGGGGCTGGTCGCCGGTGGCCTTTCCAACGATGAGATCGCCGCCCGCCTCTACCTCAGCCCGCTCACGTCCAAGACCCACGTCAGCCGCATCATGACCAAGCTCAATGCCCGCGACCGCGCCCAGCTTGTCGTCATGGCTTACGAAAGCGGCCTGGTGACCCCCGGGAGTCCGGCGTTATCCGGCTCAGCCGCCCGCCGAGCGGTGGTTGCGCGGTGGCGGATTGAGGCTCAGTGGGGTACCGGGATCAAGCAGGTGCTTCTCGCCCCGGATGGTGACCGCCAGCGGTTCGCCCGTCTCAACCAGGTAGCTCTCTTCCTGATGCGACAGCCGCACCCGGATCTGCCGGTCGCCGAACCGCAGGGAGAACGCGAGTTCCTCCCACAGGCGCGGCAAGCTGGGGGCGAAGGACAGTTCCCCGTCGTAGTCGCGCACGCCACCGAACCCGAAAATAAGCGCCGACCAAACGCCGGCCGCTGAGGCGATGTGGACACCGCTGGATGCATTTCCCGCGATGTCCCCCAGGTCCATAAGGAGCGCGTAGTTGAAGTACTCAAGCGCCTGGCGCGCATCGCCTATCTCAGCGGCGATGATGCTCTGTACGCACGCGGACAACGACGAGTCACCGGTGGTGAGAGGGTCGTAATAGTCAAAGTTGCGGCGCTTCTGTTCCAGCGAGAACTCGTTGCCGAGCAGGAACATCGCCAGCACGATGTCGGCCTGCTTGAGCACCTGCTTCCGGTAGATCACCAGCGGGTGGTAGTGCAGCAGCAACGGGAACATCTCCGGCGGCGTGCTGTCGAGGTCCCACACCTCGCGGCTGAGGAACGTGTCGTCCTGCGGGTGCACGCCGCGCTCGTCGTCGTACGGCACATACATCCCCGCCGCCGCCCGTTCCCAGGACTCGATCTCCCCCTCTTCCAGCCCGACCTGGCTGACCAGTGCGGTGTAGTCCGCCGGGTGTTCCTCCCGGAGCTTGCGCAGGCTCGTGGCGGCGAACTTGAGGTTGAGCCGCGCCATCACATTGGTATAGGTGTTGTCGTTGACCACCGTGGTGTACTCGTCAGGCCCTGTCACGCCATGAATGTGGAACCTGCCGTCCTTGCCGTAGAACCCAAGGTCCTCCCACAGGCGGGCGGTCTCAACGAGCATCTCGGCGCCGATCTCTTCCATGATGTCGGCGTCGCCGCGGACGTCCTCATATCGCTTGATCGCGTAAGCGATATCGGCGTTGATATGATACTGCGCCGTGCCGGTTTGCACATTGACCGACGCCTCTTCCCCATTGATGGTGCGCCATGGATAGAGCGCTCCCCGCTGGCTCACCTCACGCGCACGCGCGCGTGCCCGGTCGAGCATGCTGTGCCGGAACCGCAGGAGATTGCGGGCGATCCTGGGCTGTGTGTAGGACAGGAACGGCAGGACGTAGATCTCGGTGTCCCAGAAGTAATGACCCTCGTAGGCCTGCCCGGTCAGCCCCTTGGCCGGGATGCCCGATCCCTCGGCCCGCCAGGAGGCCTGCGCGACCTGGTAAAGATTCCACCGGATCGCTTGCTGGAGCCTGGTGCCGTACCGCCGCGACCGCACGGCGACGTCCGCCCGGTCCCAGAAGTTGTCCAGCTGTGCCCGCTGACAGGCCAGGAGCGAGCCGAAGCCGTCACGAACGGTCCGGTCAAGCGTCCAGCGGCAGCGGTCGACCAGTTCCGTCGAGCCGGCGCTGCGGGATATGTGGTAGGCGGCGTACTTGGTAAACCGGAACGGGACGCCGGGCAGCGCCTGCGCGGTGAAAACGACCTCGCCCGTATCGGCGCTCACCGATCCGTTGGCCTGCCACGGGCAGTCGGTTTCGACGACATGGTCGACACCGACGCCCAGCGTCATATGGCTGTTGGTGGTCTGGTAACCCAGCAACAGGCGGTGACCGGTGAGCTCGGTTACCTCCGCGTTGAGGACCCGGTCCGGGAGCACGGTGGCAAGCCGGGGATCGCGTGGCCGCAACTCGGGAAGCTCGTCCGACGGGTGGGCATCCTGCCGGTTGAAGACCAGCGAGGACATCACGATGGGTGCCGCATGATCGAGCACCGTCACCTCGTACGTCGTGGCAGCCACGTGGCGGTGCTCGAGTGAGACCAGCCGGCAGGTGCGGACCCGGACGTGCTTCCCGGCGGCGGTTGCCCAGATGAGCTCACGCGTCAGGGTCCCCGCTCGCATGTCGAGAACACGGGCGTAATCACCGAGCCGTGCCGTGGGGAGAAACAACGGCTCGTCGTCAACATAGAGGCGAAGGATCGTCGTGTCCGGCACCCGGACGATGGTCTGGCCCTTCCGGGCGAGCGCTGTCGCCTCTTCGGGATGCACGATGGGGAACGTCTCGTGGAAGCCATTGATGTAGGTTCCCGGCGTGAAGGCGGGCCGGCCTTCGTCAAAGCTGCCGCGGATCCCCACGAAACCATTGCTGAGCGAGAAACCCGTCTCGGCGCGGTGGACATACTCGCCAGCAAAGCGGGACTCTACGAGGCGCCACTCATCCGGCGGGTAGAGATGCTCCGGCGGCAGCACGACCTTGTGCTTGAGCATGACTCGACGGTAACGCGGGACACGGCACACCGACAGACAGGGGTCGACGTGCGCACGTGTGATGTCCGATTCCCGCCGGGATTCGCTGCGTTGCCCGGCCAGACTGCTCTTTGTGAGTGATCAAAGACCGATCCAACGGCAGCAGGTGGGAGCCGGCGGACTGCCAGCCGCGGCGGACCGCCTGGCACTCGTGGCGGCGGGGGTGACGGTTGTCCTCTGGGCGTCGGCGTTTGTCGCGATCCGTGGTGCTGGCCGTGAGTTCTCTCCTGGTGCCCTTGCCCTGGGCAGGCTCCTGTGCGGGTCAGTGGTGCTGGGCCTGGTGTCCCTTGCGCGGCGGGAGGGATGGCCGCCGCGCGCTGCCTGGCCGGGCATCGTCACCACCGGCATGCTGTGGTTCGGCGTCTACATGGTGGCGCTGAACTGGGGTGAGCAGAGGGTCGATGCGGGCACTGCCGCCATGGTCGTCAACGTGGGCCCGATCATCATCGCCCTGCTGAGTGGCTGGCTGCTCAAGGAAAGCTTCCCGCCGCGCCTCCTCGCGGGCGTGGGGGTGTCGTTCGCCGGAGTGATCCTCGTCGGGCTGTCCACATCGGGGGGTGCCCACCTGTCCGTTATGGGTGTCCTGGCATGCCTGCTGGCCGCTGTCTCCTACAGCGCCGCCGTCGTCAGCCAGAAACCCGCGCTGCGGCATGCCTCGGCTCTCCAAGTCACGACGTTCGGCTGTGTCGTAGGCGCGGTGGCGTGCCTGCCGTTCAGCGGCCAGCTCGTCTCGCAGGCAGCGAAGGCGCCGCTGTCGGCCACGCTGGGTGTGTGCTACCTGGGCGTTTTCCCGACTGCGGTGGCGTTCACGACCTGGGCGTACGCGCTCGCCCGCACTCCCGCCGGCAAGATGGGCGCAACGACCTACCTCGTCCCGGCCATCACCGTGCTGATGTCCTGGGCCACCCTTGGCGAGCTTCCGGGCTGGCTGGTCGTTGCCGGTGGTGCGCTCTGCCTCGCCGGTGTCGCGATATCCCGGCGCGGTGGTGCTCGCCCGGCAGCGCATGCCCAGGGAGCCAGGTCGTCGCCGGAGTACGCTCCCAACCGTGGATGACACGGAGCGTCAGCAGGCGTGCCCGTGGTGGATCTGGATCCAGTGCTTACTGGTCTCGCTGCGCCGTTCGTGATCATGGGAAAGTGGGTGCCAGGACCCCCATTTTCCCATGATCACCAGCGTAAGGGGATCTGCGCAGGAGGACGTTCTGGCTGCTCCAGTCACGAGCCAGACCACCAGCCCTGGACCAGCCCCGGGGAACTTATTCGTCCACCGAATCATGCTGCCGGCGAGAGGAGGTGAGGGGTAGCGCGAGCACGGCTGCGCCAGCCGACGAGAGGGCCAGGATGAGGGTGACGGACGACAGGGCGTGGCCGAACGTCGCGGGGTGGCTGGGGTGGGCAGTGGCCTGGTAGAGGCCGCCGAGGGAAGCGATCCCCGCAACGATGGCGAGTTGGGTGACGGTGGTGATCAAACCGCTGATCGTCGGGATGCAAGCCGACCGGGTACGGGCGGTGAGCTGGGGAACGAGTGCGCCAAACCCGGCTCCGTGCCCGGCACCGGCTGCCAGCAGCAGTGGCCCGGCGACGGGGTAAGCCCAGCCGGTGCGGACGGTGATGCCGAGGACGGCCTCGGCGGCACCGAGGATGATCAGGCCGCTCAGGGGCACGACGCGGTGGAATCGCTGCGGGAGCCGCGACCAGGTGAGATTGGCGGCAGCAAACCCCACGGCATAGGTTGCGAAAGTCAGCCCGGAGGCAAGGGGGGTATAACCGTAGCCCTCCTGAAGGTGCAGGGCGAGGGTGAACAGCAGCGCGCCATAACCGCCCATCACCAGGAAGACCACGGCGAGCCCACTCTTCACGCCGGCTGGGGCAAGCGCGGCAGTGTCCACCAGGGGGTGGCCGCCCCGTGCTGCGGCCACACGCTGCAACCAGGTGAAGGCGCCCAGCCCGATGATCCCCGCGGCCAGCGTGATGAGTGTCCACGCGGGCCAGTGCCTGGAGTTGCCGAAGGTGAGCGGCACGATGGTGGCCACCATGGCCGCGGACAGCAGGAGGGCGCCCGTTACGTCAACAGGCCGGCGGGCCTCAGCCCGGGTAGCGGGCAGTGTCAGACGGGCGGCAACCAGAATCACGGCCCCGGCTGGGACCTGGATCAGGAACATCGACCGCCAGGTCAGGCCGAAAAGATTCGCGGTGACGAGCAGGCCGCCCAGCAACTGCCCGGCGGCCACCCCGGCGGCCAGCACCATCGAGTACAAGGCCAGCGCGCGTGACCGCGCAAGGCCGGTGAAGCGGAGCTGGATCAGCGACAGCACCTGCGGAACCATCAGCGCGGCCCCGGTTCCTTGCAGCACCTGTGCTGCGATGAGCGCCCAGGGATTCGGGGCGCTTCCAGACACGGCGGCGGCAACCGTGAAGATCCCAAGGCCAGCCACGAACATTCGGCGGTGGCCGTAGTCGCCCAGCCGGGCGCCGGTCATCAGCACAGCGGCGTACGCCAAAACGAAACCGGAGGCGATGAGTTCAAGTTGTGCGCCCGAGGGATGCAGGCTGCCGCGGATGGCTGGGGCGCTGACGGTGACAACTGCGTCTGCCATGGCCGCCATGGCCTGGGCGGAAAGCAGCACCGCCAGCTCCCGGCCATGCGCCGCCGGTGACGGGCTCGCTGGAACTGGTCCCGCCTCCGGTGACGGGCTCGCTGGAACTGGTCCCCGGGAAGCTGCCGTCGTCAGCTCCGGCATACCTGCTCCTCAGTAGTAAACTTATATTAACTACTGATAATCTATCTGGGAGTAGGGTCCGGTGCCAAAGCACTGGGAGGGGGGACCGGCCGCGCATGGATGATCTCGATCTGGCGGTCGAACTGGTCAACACGGTGTGGGTGCTCGCCGACCCGCCCGACGCGCTCACCAGCACCGTCGTTTACCAGGACATCCTGATCAGCGCGGGCGAAGGCGAGCTCGCCGCGGATCTCTCCGAGGACGACCTGGGGCGCCTGCGGCGCCTGCGAGAACGGCTGCGTGCGGTCTTTCATGCACAGACAGACCAGGAGGCAGTCACCCTGGTCAACGCTCTCTTGCAGGAGGCGCAGGCGATTCCCCTGCTCACCGTCACGGCGGCGGGACCTGTTGCGCTTGCCTGGGGCGCGAACCAGCACGGTTATGACGCGCTTGCCGCCAGGCTGGCAGGCGCCCTGGCGAGCCACATCGCCAGCCATAGGCTACGCCGGCTCGGCATTTGCTCCGCCGCTCCCTGCGCCTGCGTCTTCGTCGATCACACCCGGCCACGAACCCGCAAGTACTGCTGCGACCAGTGCAACGACCGCGCCGCAGCAGCAGCCTATTACCAGCGGAAGCATGCTTCCCCACGAACGTCAGGCCCTGGCCGCCATTTCCCGGAGCAGAAACCTACGGTACCGTAACCTACGGAGCTGTAGCTAGGAGACGCCATGTCGAGGTGCGATGCCAGCAGCGTCCCCACCGTCATTCAGGGCGGCATGGGTGTGGCCGTGTCATCCTGGCCGCTGGCCCGGGCTGTGGCCGCCACTGGCCAGCTCGGCGTGGTGTCGGGCACGGCGCTCGATGTTGTGCTCGCCCGCCGGCTGCAGGATGGCGACCCTGGCGGTCATGCCCGAGCGGCGATGGCCGCCTTTCCTGTCCCGGAAGTCGCAGCGCACGTCCTCGACCGCTACTTCCGCGCGGGTGGCCGTGAACCGGGACAGGCATACGCCCCCATCCCCAGGCTGGGCCTGCGGAAGGACCAGCACGCCCAGGCACTGGCCGTGGTGGCGAACTTCGCTGAGGTCTGGCTGGCCAAGCAGGGCCACAACGGCCAAGTGGGCGTCAACTTTCTTGAGAAGGTCCAGATGGGAACGCCGGCGGCGGCTTACGGCGCGATGCTCGCTGGCGTCGATGTGGTTCTGGTGGGCGCCGGTATACCGCGAGAACCGCCCCGGCTGCTCGACAGGCTGGCCCGGCACGAGCCGGTTAGCCTTCCGGTCGACGTGATCGGAGCATCGGACGAGCAACGGCACACCGTGGACCTCGATCCCGTTGCCCTGCTCGGGACGGCCCTGCCACCGCTGCCGCGCCCGGTCTTCCTGGCCATCGTCTCCGCGCACGTCCTTGCGGAATACCTCGCCCGCGATCCCGGGATCCGCCCCGATGGGTTCGTCGTTGAGGGACCGCCGGCGGGTGGCCATAACGCGCCGCCGCGTGGGCGCCTCACGCGGGACGATGACGGTCAGCCCCGGTACGGCCCGCGGGACGACGCCGACCTGGCCCGGCTGGCCGCGATCGGGCTGCCGTTCTGGCTCGCGGGCGCCTATGGCACGCCGGCCAGGCTCAAGGAGGCGATTGCAGCCGGTGCCGCAGGCGTGCAGGTGGGGACCTTGTTCGCCCTCAGCCACGAATCCGGATTGCACCCCGACCTGCGGTCACGGCTGCTGGCCCAACTCCGCGACGGCACGCTGCGCGTGCGCACCGATCCGGCGGCCTCGCCTACCGGCTACCCGTTCAAGGTCGCGCAACTGCCGGGCACCCTGTCCGACCGCGAGCGTTACGATGCCCGGCCGCGGCTGTGCGACCTGGGCCACTTGCGCGTCCCCTACCTGCGGCCCAACGGCGCCATCGGTTACCGCTGCCCCGGCGAACCCGAGCACATGTACGTACGCAAAGGCGGCGACGCCGCGGACACGGCCGGCCGGTCGTGCCTGTGCAACGCGCTGATGGCCAACGTCGGGCTCGGCCAGACCCGCCGCGCCAGCGGCTACGTCGAGGATCCGCTCGTCACGCTTGGGGCCAACCTCGACGGTGTGCGCGCGATGCTGGAGCACCACGCGAACGGCTGGTCAGCGGCGCAAGCCGTGACGTGGCTGCTCGGGCGCTGACCGGACCAGGTCAAGCGCGCCACCGGGCCGGACGCGGGATGTAGCAGGATGGACGGATGCTTGTCGTTCACGTTCATGTACACGTCCGGCCGGGACAGGCGGATGACTTCCTGGCTGCCACCCTCGTCAACGCCCAGGCATCGCTGGCCGAGCCTGGTGTGCTGCGGTTCGACGTCATCCAGGACCAGGCCGACCCGGCACACGTGATCTTGGTCGAGGTCTACCGCGACGCTGATGCATCGGACGCGCACAAGGGGACGCCGCATTATGCGGCGTGGCGCGACCGGGTCGCGGAGATGATGGCCGAGCCGCGCGCATCCACGAAGTTTTCCGCGGTGTTCCCGGCGGACACCGGCGCCTGGGCAACAGCCGGCGACCGGGCGGCCGGCTCGCCGTGACCGCGACGCCGTTCGAGTTCGCTACAGCTGGCCGCGTCATCGTTGGTGCCGGCCGGTCGGCCGACCTCCCGAGTGTGCTCTCCGGCCTGGGCTCCCGGGTGCTGGTCTGCACGGGAGCGGACCCTTCCCGTCACATGGACCTGCTCGCCAAACTGGGCCTGCCCGCCACGTTTTCCCTGTCACCGGCGAGCCAACCATCGACCTGGCACGGACTGCCACCGAAGCTGCCCGTGCGCACGGCGCGGACGTTGTCGCCGCGATCGGCGGAGGGAGCGTGATCGACACCGGCAAGGCCGTTGCCATGCTGCTCGGAAATGGCGGCGGCCCACGAGACTACCTGGAGGTCGTCGGGTCGGGCCGGAAGATCACCAAACCATCCGTCCCGTGCATCGCGGTGCCCACCACCGCCGGCACCGGCGCCGAGGTGACCGCCAACGCCGTGCTCGCATCGCCAGCGCACGGCACCAAGGCGAGCCTGCGCAGCCCGTTCATGCTTCCCCGGGTCGCGCTGGTCGATCCGCTCCTCACCGTAACCTGTCCGCCGCCGGTCACCGCTGCCAGCGGCCTCGACGCACTCACCCAGTGCCTGGAGCCGTTCGTCTCGGTGCGGGCGAACCCGCTGACGGACGCCCTGGCGCGGGAGGGACTCCGCCGCGCAGCGGCGGGCCTGCGGCGGGCGCACGCCGACGGTGCCGACATCGGCGCCCGGACCGACATGGCCATCTGCAGCCTGCTGGGCGGGATCGCCCTGGCCAACGCGAAACTGGGCGCCGTCCATGGCCTGGCCGGTGTCATCGGCGGTACCGCTGATGTTCCGCACGGAATGGCGTGCGCTGCGCTGCTGGCACCGGTCATCGAGGCGAATGTGCGGCTGCTGCGGTCCGGGCGGCCGGACCATCCCGCCCTTGACCGTTACACCGAAACAGCCCAGCTTCTGACCGGGAATGCCGCTGCCATCATCGAGGACGGCGTCGCCTGGGTGCGCGAGACCGTCACCCTGCTCGGAATACCTGGCCTGGGCGCCTTCGGCGTGCGGCCAGAACACGCCACCGGCATCGCCGCCAAGGCACTGCGATCGTCCAGCATGCAAGGTAACCCGACCGCCTTGAGCCCCGGCGATCTCCAGCTGATCCTCGCCCAGGCCGCCTGAGGCCAGCCGCAGGTGCGGCCGAGGAGCCGGGCATGTGCCACTGCGAGATCCGTCACATTCAGGGGTGCTTGCAGGAGTAAGCGCCCACGCTTTCTGCAAAATCCCCCATAACAGGGGTATATTGCAGTGGTGATTAAGTCAGCGACGTTAGGGCGCCTCGCGGAAATTGCCGAAGATCAGTGGGGTCTGGTCACACGCCAGCAAGCACGGCTGTCCGGGGTTCCCCAGACGACACTCGACCGCCTCACGGCCCCGGGCTCGCTCCTCGAGCGAGTTGCCTACGGCGTCTACCGGCTCACCGGCGCACCCGAACCCGATCACCTGGAACTACGGGCGGCATGGCTGCAGCTTGCCCCCCAGACGTGGGCCTGGGAACGCGCACCAGAGCAGGGCGTGGTGTCTCACAGGTCTGCCGCCGCCCTGTACGGGCTGGGGCACCTGCCAGCGGACCGCCATGACTTCACACTCCCCACCAGGAAACAGACCCGGCGGGCTGATGTCTGCCTGCATCAGCGCACGCTTGCCGACACTGACTGGGTTGCGCTGCATGGCCTGCCGGTGACCTGTCCCGCCCGCACGGTTTCCGACCTGCTCTCCGGCCGCGAAGACCCGGAAGCCGTGGGGCACATTGTCGCCGATGCGCTCCGGGCGCTGCTCGACACGCCGGGCACGTTCGCGGAGACCCTTGGCCCGCACGCGTCGCGGTTCGGGACGCGCCGGGATGACGGTTTCGCACTCCTGCACTGGCTGCTGGACCTGGTGGACGATCCCAGCACACGGCGGTGGCTGGACGAAGCACAGGCGCACCTGCGAAATCCGGCTGCGCCCCGGTGAACCAGACCCGGGAGCCCCCCGGCGAGCTAGACCCAGGAGGTCCGTGGGTGAAGATACGCCATGGGTATGCCAGCCCGGCCGCCTTTCGCCGGGCACTCACGGACAAGCTCAGGGCACTGGCCACCGGCAACCGGTGGCCGCTTCCGCAACTCCAGCGCCAGATCGCCTGCGACCGCGTCCTTGAACGCCTCTACCGCGCCGATGATCAGTGGATCGTGAAGGGGGCCACCGCCCTGCTGGCCAGGAGCCTGGGAGTACGGACCACGATCGACATCGACATCTGGCGCCCGGAGCCGCGCCGGACGGCTGAGGTGCGGCTGCGCGAAGCCGTGCAACGCGACATCGGCGACTGGTTCCGCTTCGAGCTCGGCCCGGCCCAGCCAGCAACAGACGAGGCAATATCGGTCCGCCTCCCCATCACCGCGGTGGTGGGTGCCACGGTCTGGGCGTCGTTCCACGTCGACATCGCAGGCGAGGAACTGCGGATCACCGGGCAGCCCGACCGCGTCCCTCCGCTCGCCCCCATCTGCATGCCTGACCTCGAGCAGCACGGGTACCGTGCGTACCCGCTCGCTGACCACATCGCCGACAAGCTCGCGGCGACCTTCGACCGGTACGGCGAGTTGAGGGCACCATCAACCCGGTACAAGGACCTCGTCGATCTGGTGGCCGTCGTCACCGGCGCCTGCGTCACCGCTGGGCCGCAGTACACGGCACTGCATTCCGAAGCAGAGCGGCGTGGCATGACCCTGCCCTGCCGGTTCACCGCGCCGGACCTGCGCCTTTGGGAGAGCGGATACCGGGCCGAAGCACAGCGTTCGCTGCTCACGGTCGCGCACACCCTGGACGAGGCGCTCGCTGTCGTCTGCCCGTTCACGGACCCGCTCCTGGACGGGACCGCCGCGGGAACGTGGGATCCAGCCAGCCGCCGCTGGTCGGGCTGATCACTGCTGGGCTCGGGACGGAGCCGCACCCACACCCGGCGCTGGCCCCGGCCTTCGGTAATTGGGACGTATGACTCTGGCCGGGGCCTCCGTCAGCGGCTGACGATGGCACCATTGGGGGAAGCATGCACGATCTTCTGCATCCCGTAGCGACGGTTGCCACGGAACGCCCGGTAATTGAGCGGGCCAGCGCCGAGGACCTGATGCAACTTGCCTGCGATGCAGGGCGGGTGCCGTGGCAGGTCGGCGCGGTCCTGGTGCTGGACCCTGGATCGGAGGCTGCGGTTAACCTCGCCGCGGTCGAAGCCGTGATCGCAGAACGCATCACGGCGATCCCACGCATGCGGCAGGTGCTCGTCCGCACACCCATAGGGTTGGGCCGCCCGCTGTGGGTCGATGACAGCGGCTTCGACATCCGCAACCATGTCCGCTCACTGGCCTGTCCGCCCCCGGGCGACGAAACCGCCCTGCTCACGGCCGCAGTCGCCGTTGTTACCGAACCACTGGTGTTTTCCCGCCCGCTATGGTCGGCCACCTTCGTCACCGGGCTCGCCCGCGCTCGCGTGGCGCTCGTGGTGGTCTTCCATCACGTGCTTGCCGATGGCATTGGCGGGCTGGCGGTGCTAGCGAATCTCGTTGACGGGACCCCCACGCCGTCGCTCACCGCGTTCCCGGTGCCCATGCCGTCACACCGCCAACTCGCGCTCCACACGCTCCGCACCCGCTGCGCCAACATCGCCCACCCGGCCGCTGGCCTGCGGGCGCTGCGCCACGCGGTTACGGAACTTCACCCGGCGAGCACCGTCCGGGTCCCGAGGACCTCGCTGAACGGGCCGACAGGCCGCCAGCGGCGCGTCACGGTCGCCCGCACGGACCTCGGCAAGATCCACGATCTTGCGCATGCGCACGGGGCGACCGTCAACGACGTCGTGCTCACCGCCGTGACCGGCGCCCTCCACTCATTGCTGCGCCGCCGTGGCGAATCTGCGGAGAGCCTCGTGGTGTCGGTGCCGGTCTCCGGCCGTACTGCCACGACAGCGGCTCAGCTTGGCAACCGCGTCGGGGCAATGCCGGTGAATCTTCCAGTGGAAGGCGACCGCTGGGAGCGACTGGCGCGCATCGCTGCCATAACCCGGGTAACCAAGACGCCGGGCCGCGGCTCGTCAGCGGCCCTGCTCGGGCCGGCTTTCAGGGCACTTGCCGCGCTGGGGATGTTCCGCTGGGCCGTCGACCGGCAGCGGCGCGTCAACACCTTTGTCACGAACCTCCGCGGGCCCACGCAGCAGTTGCGGTTCGCCGGGATCCCAGTGACCGAGATCCTGCCGCTGACCGGTACCACCGGGAACGTCACTGTCAGCTTCGCGATCCTGTCCTATGCGGGCACCCTCGCGGTGACGATCGTCGCTGACCCGGTGCGGAATCCAGATCTCGACATCCTGACGGACCTGCTGCAGCAAGAACTCAGCGCGCTCGCAGCCGACGCCGAGGCGTCACAGCAGCCACCAACCGCAACATCGTGACGGAGCCCACACTCGGGCACTGCTCAGTGATTACCATAATTCCAGTATCCTGGTATAGTCGTTCTTGTGATGCAGGCCGAACTAACCGAATTGACCGCGACCACCGTGATCAGCGGTCTCGCCGCCCTGGCTCATGAGACCCGGCTGGAGCTGTTCCGCCTGCTGGTGCGCAAGGGACAGGCCGGCGAGAGCGCGGGGGAACTCGCGCGGCGGCTTGAGATCCCGCCGCAGACCCTCTCCTTCCATCTCAAGGAGATGACCCGGGCCGGCCTGCTACGGGCCCGGCGCGAGGGGCGGAACATCTACTACACCGTCGACTTCGGCCACGCGCGCCGGCTCGTCGGCTACCTGAGCGACTCCTGCTGCGCCGACGCGGCCCCCGGTAACCCAGAATCCGCTGTCACCTGAACGTGGAGGACCGACATCATGACCGGCAATAGCGTTAGGCAACTTGTCAAGAATCACTATGGGAATGCGGCGCGCCAAGTGCTCACGGGCTCGGGGGGCTGCTGCTCCGCCGAGGCGACCGGGCCGGTTTCCAGCGGCCTGTACGACGAGTCGGAACGCGCCGCCGTTCCGGCTCGGGCCGTGGCGGCCTCCCTCGGCTGCGGCAACCCGACAGCGCTGGCGCAGCTCAAGCCCGGGGACACCGTTCTCGATCTGGGCTCGGGAGGCGGCATCGACGTGCTGCTGTCAGCGCGACGCGTTGGGCCGGCCGGGAAGGCCTACGGGCTCGACATGACCGACGAGATGCTCGAGCTCGCTGAGCAGAACAAGGCACGCTCCGGGCTGGAGAACGCCGAGTTCCTGCGGGGCGAGATCGAGGACATCCCGCTGCCAGACTCCTCCGTCGACGTGGTCATCTCCAACTGCGTCATCAACCTGTCCGCCGACAAGGACCGCGTCCTGAGCGAGGCCTTCCGCGTGCTGCGGCCAGGTGGGCGCTTCGCGGTCTCCGACATCGTCCTGCGCGGCCAGGTTCCCGCCGAGTTGCGGCGAGACGCCGAGTTGTGGGCCGGCTGCGTTGGCGGCGCACTTGAGGAGACCGAGTACCGCGGCAAGCTCGCTGCCGCCGGGTTCACCGGCATCGAGGTGCAGCCCACCCGGGTCTACGGCTACGACGAAGCTCGCGAGTTCCTCACCGACCAGGAGGGAATCGACGCGGACGGTATCGCCCAGCAGGTGGCGGAGAAGATCATGAGCGCGTTCATCCGTGCGGTGAAGCCCTGAATCCCCCGAGCCCACGAGAGCCGCGTGACGAGCCAACCGCAGCGAGACGGCCCGCGTGCCCCGCCTAGCCGCGCCCTGCGGCGCGTTCCGTGTCTCACCGCAATTTCGCATCGTGATCATGGGTTTGGTGGGGCGGTCACCCCACTAACTCCATGATCACCAGCGTGCCGTGGGGGGCCGGCGGCGGTGACGGCGGTGGTCATGATGAACACCGCGCCGCTACAGCCGGATCACCTGCCGGATGGATCCGGCCACTTCGTCGAACGCTACTTCGCTGTCAGCCTCGGAACTGCGTACCGCTGTCGCAACACAATGGCGCAGATGGTCGCTCAGCAGGCCGACAGCGACTTCCTGGAGAGCCCGGGTGGCGGAAGCGACCTGAGTAACCACGTCTGGGCACCAGGTATCGGCCTCAATCATCCGTTGCAGGCCGCGTATCTGGCCCTCAACCTTCCGGAGCCGGGTGAGGTAGTCGTCCCTGCCGGACGCGTAGCCACGTGTGGTACGCCGCATGGCCCCGGTGCGCACTGGCGGAATGCACTCGCTCGCGCCGTTGTGGCGAGCGCTGATTTCGGTCATTGCGCGCTCGTTCCCCGGACGGCCGTACAGCGGATCTGCGCTCCAGTCTGGTCCGGCACACGCCGGAAGTACCAGCCCCCGCGACACCAGCACATCATCACGATGATCTCCTCTGAGCTCGGTCATACTCGTCCGCTCAGCTCAGGGTGTGACCTGGATACCCGTACCGGGCAGAGCCATTGGTCCCAACCAGACAGTGACCGCAGGCCCGCTTCCCCCAGCGTAGGACCCTGTCCTGGTGACGTACCAGGACATCTACGGAGCGACGTATCTATGGCTTCACGCTGCCGGCGGGATGCCTGCCGCACTCACGGCCGGGGCGACGGCTGCGCCGCAGCCTGACGTCACGTCGAGTACCACGCTGGTTGATCCCGGCCGGCTTGAGATCCGGAGGGTGGCCCCGATCAGCCGTGCTCGCTCATGCATGCCTGTCAGGCCAAGGCTGCCCTCCCTAACCTCACCTGGCTTGAAACCATCACCACCATCGAGAATCTCAAGGCAGACGTGGGCGGGCCGGTAGGTGAGCCGAACCACCACGTGGCCAGCCCGAGCGTGGCGCTCCACGTTGTGGAGTGCCTCCTGCGCCACGCGGAAGATCGTCAACTCGGGCTGGGATTCCAGCCGGACTGGCTCACCACACACCTCCAGCCGGGAATCCGGCCCGCCCCGCCTGCCAAGATCGGAAAGCAGCCATTCCAGTGCCGGCACCAGGCCCAGGTCGTCCAGCACGGACGGGCGCAGGGCACGGCAGAGGCGTCGGATGCCGTCGATGCACCGTTGCAAAGCATCGTCGATCAATGTCAGCTGCCGCTCATCCGACCATCGGGGAATCTCTTCCAGCGCAGTCTTGACCAGCGCCAGGTCTTGGATCGTCTCGTCGTGCAGCTCAAGGGCCAGCCGATGTCTCTCCTCTTCCTGGGCTGTCAGCGCCCTGCCGATGTAGTTTTCCAGGGATTTCTGGATATCCGCCAGCCGCCTGTTGGCGGCCTGCGCTGCCAGTTTCGCCCGCCGTTCCCTGTCCACTTTGACCGCGACCACCGTGCCCATCAGCACCAGCAAGGTGAGCTGCGCTGCGACCCCGTACCGCTCCGCTCCGTGGTGGAAGAGATAGATGTTGGGCACCGAGAGCACAACACACCACAGCGTGGTTGGCACGGCACCCTCCAGGCCAAAGGAGAGGGCCGCATACAGCACCGGGATGAAGTAGGTCGAGATCGGGAGCAAGTACTCAGGAGTATTGTGCAGGCTCCCCCGCGCCTCAAGGCTGGTGTGAATCACGGCGATGCCGAAGACCAGCGCCTGAACTATCCAGAAGCGGCGGTCTCGGAGCCGCTCCCGGAACAGCTGCCACTGGGATTCAATCGCGCAGGCCATCCGACAGCTTGACCTCCTCCAACCGCAGGATGCCTTGCTTCACCGCCAGCATCACGGCTTCAGTCCGGGAGCCCACCTGGAGCTTGACAAAGATGTTTCGCACGTGAGCCTCCACGGTGCGCACACTCAGTCCCATGAAGCGGGCGATTTCCTTGTTTGCGGCACCGCGTGCGACCAGGGTCAGCACCTCGGCCTCCCGCCCGCTCAGGCGCTGCGCATACATTGGCTCGGGAGGGCCACCCAGCCGCGGAAGCAGGCGGCGGAAGACCATGTCGACGAGTTCCGGACTCGACACCCAGTCGCCGTTGTGTGCCCGGCGCACTGCGGCGGCCAATTCTGGCCCTTGCACTGTCTTCAGCAGATAGCCCGCCGCGCCTGCTTCCACAGCGGCCTGGATGTACTGCTCGTCGTCATGCAAGCTCAAGATGATGACCGCCGTCGCGGGCGCCGCTTGCTTGATGGTGCGGGTCGCCTGGATGCCGTTCTCCCCGCGCATGGTGATATCCATGACAACGACGTCGGGTGCCAGGCGTGCGATCATCTCCCGCGCCTCCTGTGAGCTTCCGGCCTCCCCCACGACCTCGAGGCCGGAATCCTGCTCGCACAGCCGCTGCGACACGCCCGCCCGGAACAGCGGATGATCATCCACCAGCAGGACACGGATTGTGCCAGCCCTCCCAGCGGCCGCAGGGTGGTCGCACACCTTGGTTCCACCGCCTCCAAGCGCCGATGACCGGCTGCCTCTCGCCCGGCCCGTCCAGCACCCGCAGTGAGGGCAGGCAACCAGATTCGCACGAAAGTACCAATGGATAAGGAGTCTTTAGTCCCTCGCTCTCCTAGGTAGAAATGCCAGGTCCCAGTCAGTATCGCCGCCGATGCCAGATCGTGCCGTTGCGCTGGACACTCAGGTCATCAACTCCGCCATAGGAGGCGAGACGCAATGCGTATCCGGAAACTTTCCGTCGTCACAGCCATGTCTGTGGCAGCTCTCGGCCTAGCCGGGCTTGCAGCATGCAGCAGCTCCAGCCAGCCTGCGAGCAAGGGGGCAGCCGTGTCCAGCCAGGTCGTCCAGATGGATATCTTGGGCGGCAAGCTGTCGGCCAAGTACGGCATCCTCGGTCCGGACGGCGCCGGCCACGACACCTTCGTCCCCGCGGAGTTCACGGCCAAGGCTGGCGTGACCTACACAGTCCGGGTCTATAACTACGACGAAGGTCCCCACAGCTTCACAATCGACAGTCTCGGCATCAACAAGGCCATCGCACCGTTCGCGAGCGAGACTCAGCCGTCGCTCACCACGTTTACCGTGGAGTTCCCGAAGGCTGGCGTCTACCGCTTCTACTGCAAGTTCCCGTGTGACGCCAAGCACGCCGGCTGGGCGATGACCAGCGACCGCGCGGGCCACGGAGCAGACCAAGACGGCTTCATGGCCGGCTACGTGAATGTGATCGCGGGCTGACGGGCTACACCTGGGGCGCTCGCCCGGGGTGCCCCGATGTGGCGGCTGCGGGATCCCCCGCGTGGGGATCCCGCAGCCGCGCCCGCACGTATCCATGGCTCGCCGTAGCTCGGTGATGCCGATGATCGGTGGGATCCCGGACCGGGTGGGTACCGCGCAGGTGCGGGGGTGGTTTCCCGGCGTAGCCTGGCCCGCAGTGGCTGACGTTTCGGAGGTGGCCAGCTGAGATTCCACCGCGTGCGGGTGTTGCGCCGCCTGCCCCACCCGGGGCTGGGCTTCACCCAGGGCCTCATCCAGAACGGCGGCACGGTCTGGGAAAGCACCGGCCAGTACGGGCAGTCGTCATTGCGCCGGTATCAGCTTGGTGCTCCCGAGACGGAAAGGTCCGCGCCGCTGGCACCCGAACTGTTCGCGGAGGGCATCTGCCGCTCCGGTGACCACATATGGCAGCTGACCTGGCAGGAGCGGGTTGCCCTGCGCTGGCACCCGCAGACACTGGCACTGCTGGGCACCGTCCCGTACAACCGCGAGGGCTGGGGCCTATGCAATGCGCGCACACACCTGCTGACCAGCGACGGCAGCAGCGAACTGGTCCGGCGCGACCCGGGGACGCTGAAGCCGCTCGGCATCATCGGTGTCCGATGCCACGGCTCCCGGCTGGAGGGCCTCAACGATCTGGACTGGTCCGCGGGCCGTGTCTGGGCCAACCTGCTCGCCAGGCCGTACCTGGTCGGGATCGACCCAGACAGCGGCGAGGTGGTGGACATTGTGGACGCACGGGCGGCCCGGGAACGCCACCGCGACGATCCCGAGGCAGTCATGAATGGCATCACGTCACTTCCCCTTCCCGGTGAGTTCCTGCTCACCGGGAAGGGCTGGCGGTTCATATACCATGTTCGGCTGACCAGCGACCGTCACCGGAAACTGTCAGACAGGTTGCTGGCCCAGCTCACGGGCCCGGCCGGCAGTACAGAGGAGAGTCGGCGGTGACAACCGACAGGGACATCTCCTGGAACGGATCTGGCGGAACATTCAACCTGCGGGTGGCCGCGATCATCACGCACAACGAGATGATCTTGCTGTGCCGGCTCGAAAAATACTGGTTCCTGCCTGGCGGCAGGGTTCGTCTCGGTGAGACGAGCGGCGCGGCGCTGGCCCGCGAGCTCGCTGAAGAACTCGGGCATCAGCTGACGCCCACGGACGTGGCGCTCGTCGTGGAGAACATCTACACCGAAAGAACCCTGCAGCACGAGATTGGTGTGTACTATCACCTGACCTGGCCCAAGGCATTGGCCGACGACGACCTGAACGGCGGCAGTGAGCCCGGCCACACGTTCCGCTGGGTGCCCCTGCCGGACCTCGGCTCGGTGTGGTTCGAACCGGCGGACCTTGTCCCCATGCTCCAAAACCCCAGCGGCACCCTCCAGCACGTGGTTCTTGACCGGCGTACCGGATGACTGGTCACAGCCCGCTCCGCAGACCCATTTACACCCTTTCCCGGTCGTGATCATGGGCCTGGTGGGGCGGAAGCCCCACCAATCCCATGATCACGAAACGGGGCTGCCACGAAATGGGGCTGCCACGAAACGGGGCTGCCACGAAACGGGGTTGCCACGGAAGGCCGGTATTACCCGGCAGGTCCAGGTCACACCCCATCCGGAGGGAAGGCCAGCGGTGGCTTGCGCGGTCTACCGGCGCCGGCCCGCGCTCAGTAGGCTCGGTCCGGGCGAGGGCAGGGAGCAGCGGTGTCGGCCGTCCTTCTGAACATTGTGATCGGGCTGGTTACCAGCGTCCTCACCGGCAGCTCGGTCTGGGTCTGGCAGCGCGTGGACAAGACCCGCCGGTCGCGCCGCAAAGCCGCGTTCTTCGGTCTTCATCCCGGCGAAACGTGCCTCATCGTCATGAACCACCGGTGGAATGACCCCCGGAGCACGCACCAAAACGATGTCCACGCCCTGATCGAGATAGGCGCGCTCGCGACGGAGGTCGGCGCTAGTGTCTCGGTCAAATCCTGCGATGACATTCGCGAAAGTAACTCCGGCCGCACCGAGTTCTGCGTCGGCGGGCCAAGCTCAAACCCGCGCACCGCTGGTCATCTCGCCGCCTGCCTGCCCGGCATCAGGGTCAGCCCAAGCAAACGGGATGATCTTGCTATGAGTGGTGGCAGCCATCGTTATGGGTATGAAAGAGGCGCGCTGGCACATGCCGTCGTCGCGAAATTCACGCCCGCCGCGTCCACGCGCCCGGTAATTCTCATCTGCGGGCAGAGCGCGATCGCCAACCGGGCCGCGGTGCACCTGCTCAAGCGGGATTACCGCCAGCTCGCCAGAACACTCTCGCGGGCCGACAGGTTCTGCCTGATCCTCCGGGTCACGGCGCCAGATGTCTACGGGCACGAGATGGTGGAAGTGGCCGAGGACGTCAGCGACACCGCATTCACGGCCCGGTCCTCTCCGCTGAGCGCTGGGAATCGCTAGCCGTGACACAGACCCGCTTCGTGATCATGGGAAAGTGGGGGCCGGGGCCCCCACTTTCCCATGATCACGAACGGAGACGCGGGCACGGGCCCGCGACGTCGCGGCTGGGCTTCCTCACCCGCCAATCGGGTCGCCGAAGGCGAACGGCCGCGGGTACACCGACGGCTGGAAGCTCTCGAACGCCGGCGGGACGGGGACGACCGTGCCGTTCACCACGAAGATGTTGAAATTGGAGCCGAGCGCGGCAGCCTGGGTGTTCAGGCTGTCCGGCTGGAGTGCGGTGGAGTCCCACTGGCCCGCGCTGAGGCGGTTCACCAGGACCTGAACCGCGGTGATCGTCTCGGCCGGGGTGAACGTGCAGTGCCCGGCGCGGTGGACGAAAACCTGCCGAAGCAGCGACTGGTCGCCGGCCTGGTCCACGACACTGCTGTAGGCCTGCTCGTTCTGCGGGATCACCAGGCCGTCCCCGGTGGTGTGCATCGACAGCACGGGCACCGTCAGCTGCCCATTGAACGTGATGTTGTGCTCCAGGTAGTCGGCCGCCGAAACGTCGGGGCTGATCCGGTCGCCTACATTGAGCTTCGCAAGATCCCTGGTCAGCCTGAGCCCAGCAGCCTGGTAGAGCGCCGTAACCTCCTGCAGGTCAGCCGAGTTCGCCAGCTGGGCCGAGTAGTCCACGCCGGTGTTCCACGATGGGTTTCCGCCCGCCCTGGCCTCGAGCTCCGCGCGGAAGGCGAAGATAAACGGGAAGTCAACCTGGGTGTCCCACTTGAACTGGTTCAGCTCCTGATCGGCGAAATCGCTCGGCGCCGGCTCCGTGGACAGCGGGTCGAACCAGCCGGGAGTATCCCCCAGCGCTGCGGCGAGGGCGAGCCGGGCCCGGCCCCGCGGTGTCGTTTGCGCCCGCTGGGCGGCCTGCTCCGCCTGGCTCAGGTTCCCGCTCGGATCGGTGATGTTGACGACCTGGACGTCCGGGTCGATCAGCCGCTGGAAGGCGTACTCCGCGTCAAGCGCGGTGTTCCACGTGGCTACACCGCCGGCGAGCACACCGCACATGGGCAGCGCCCCGCTGAACCTGTCCGGGTACCGCTGTATCAGGCCAGCCGTGATGATGCCACCGAGCGAGTGCCCCCACGCAACGGTCTGGCTGGGTGTACCGAAGGCCTGGTCGAAGACGTCCAGCGTGCTGATCTGATCGGGCAGCGCCTGCTGGAGCGCCCAGCCGGTCGTGGCGTAGGACGAGCCCGCCAGCGCGAACCCGTGCGCGAGCATGTATCCGGCCGTGACCTGGTCACCGGCGTCCCGGGCGGGGTTCGGCGAGCCTGGCACGACGTAGCCGTGACTGTAAAGGAAGAGTGTGCCGTTCCAGGGACCGGCCGGGCATTCGATCTTGTATGTCGCCCCGTCCGGCAGCGTCCCCGTGACCGGCGTCACGGTACCGGAGCCGCCGCACTGCTGATCGGAGGCCAGCGCGGGTCCCGCGGTGGTGAACGCCGCGGTCACCAGAGCCGCGGAAACGAAGATGCCAGCGAGCTTTTTTGTCCGGTTCACGGCTTCGCTCCAGTGCGTCACGCCATTGTGATGAATGACCGCTGAGAGGACTGTAACGCGTTTTGCGCGGACGGCGACAGCCCCGCGCCCATAGCGCGTGCCGGCTCAGCAGCAGCGAGCCAGCGCTTGAGCGCTCCTTTCTCCGGTCACCGGCGAACCCGCCGCCGGCACACAAATTTTCATGCCAAACGCTGACGACCCCCACCCCGCGTACCCCCGGCACTGTCCTACGCCGGGATCCTGACGGTTAGCATCAACGCGGATGCCGCGGTCGGTGATCTCGCTCCCCTCACGAACGGCATGCATGACAGGCATGGCACCCGGTGTTGTGAACCGGCAGGTACGCTGCGGCTGCTTCCACAGGCAAGCGAAAGGATCCTCCATGCATCTTCGGGTCAACGCACGTGACCTGCCCGGCCGCATCACCACCGGCGCATACATCCTGCACGCCGGCCTGGAGAAATGGCATGCCGACGACACCCGCGCACAAGCCGTTCACGGCATGGCGGCCGGCGCTTTCCCGGTGCTCAAGCACATCCCGCCGGCCCGCTTCGCGCGTCTCCTTTCTGCCAGCGAGATCGCCGTCGGAACCGCCCTGCTCGTCCCCGTCGTGCCCAGCGCGCTGGCCGGGGCCGCGCTTACCGGCTTCTCCGGAGCCCTCGTCGCCATGTACGGGCGCACCCCGGCGCTGCGCAAGCCGGGCAGCATCTGGCCCAGCCGGGCAGGCACCGGTGTAAGCAAGGATGTCTGGATGCTTGGCATCGGCCTCGGGCTGGTAGTGGATGCCGCCCAGAGCCGAACACCATCCCGCTGAGCCGCAACACGTTGCGGCAGGCCGGGCGGCTGCCAGCGCAGCGGCGAGAGTGTCATGAACCCGGAGGGGCAGCACCGGCTGCCGCCTCTGCCGCGTCATGCACGTGCGCCGTGGTGCGCAACGGCTTTTCCGGCAGCATGAGCGCGAGCACGAACGCCAGCGCGAGCAGCGGAATGAGATAGCCGAAGATCGGCGGCAACGCCTGCGCGAATGCCCGGGCGATGCCCGAGCGCACGGCCGGTGGCATGTGGCTGAGCACTTGCGGGGTGAGTGAGGAGATGCCCCGGCCGATTCTGGCTCCCGCACCGGGCATGTCGGCGGTCAGGTCGCTGGTCAGCCGGTGCACGAACAGCGCGCCAATGAGGGAGACACCCAGGCTGGCGCCGAGCGTGCGGGTGAGGGTGACGGTGGAGGTGGCGGACCCGAGATGCTGCCGCGCGGCAGTGTTCTGCACGACCAGCACCAGGACTTGCATCACCATCCCGATGCCGAGGCCGAGGACGACCATGAAGAGGCTGGCGGTCAGCCGGGTGGTGCCGGCGTTCATGGTGGACAGCAGGTAGAGCCCGGCGCCAGCGATGGCTGTGCCGGCAACCGGGAACAGCTTGTACCGGCCGGTGCGGGTGATGATCTGCCCGGAACCGATGACGGTGACGATGATCCCGGCCATCAGCGGCAGCAGCAGGAAGCCCGAGTTGGTGGCGCTCGCGCCGGTCACGATCTGCAGGAACGTGGGCAGGAAGCTGATCGCGCCGAACATGGCGCACCCAATGATGAGACTGATGCTGGTGGCGAGGGAGAAAACAGGGTCCCGGAACAACCGCAGCGGTATGACGGGGTCGGCGGCGCGGCCGGCCGAGAAAAGCCATGTGGCGGTGAGGATGACCGTGGCCACCCCAAGCCCGATGATCGCGGGTGAACCCCAGGGGTACGTGGTTCCGCCCCAGCTTGCGAGCAGGACCAGGCACACCACGGCGGCGGCGAGCAGCAGCGCTCCCCCGTAATCGATGGATGGCCGTGACCTCGGCCGGGGCAGCTTGAGCACGATGCCGGTGACCACGAGCGCCGCGGCGCCAACGGGAAGGTTGATGTAGAAGATCCACCGCCAGGTGAGGTGATCGACAAAGAATCCGCCGAGCAGCGGCCCGGCCACCGAGGCGAGCCCGAACGAGGCGCCGATCAGCCCCTGGTAACGGCCACGCTCCCGGGGGCTCACCACATCTCCGATGATCGCCTGCGAGCCGATCATCAGGCCGCCCGCGCCCACCCCCTGCACCGCGCGAAACGCGATCAGCTGAACCATGGTCTGCGCCAGGCCGGCTGCCGCTGAACCGGCCAGGAACACCACGATCGCGAACTGGAACACGGGCTTGCGGCCGAGCAGGTCGCCGACCTTGCCATAGAGCGGCATGGTGGCGGTCACCGCGAGCAGGTACGCGGTGACGACCCAGGCAATGTGCTGGAGCCCGTGCAGGTCCCCCACGATGGTCGGCAGCGCCGTGGCCACGATGGTCTGATCGAGCGCGGCAAGCAGCATGGCCAGCATAAGCCCGGAGAAGATCAGCAAAACCTCACGGTGGCCGGGCCCTGGTCCCGCAGCGGCTGGCTGTGCTCCGGTCACCTCGGCTGATGAGCGTGCCATGAGGTCTCCCTTTGCAGTCAGTGCCTCGGCCCCGTGTGGGCGCGTGACCGGCAGCACGACGTCACCGCAGCTCACCGGGACGTTAGAGACGCTTCTCGACGCTGGCCGTTCCACCCTAGCCCGGCCGCCCAGCCATCCCGAATTCCCGCAATTCACGCTGGCTGAGCGCGCCAAGAATGGCCAGTGCAAGCACCAGCCCAGCCACCGGGAAGAACGCGACTGGGCCCAGCCCACGGACGAGCACACCCGAGACCGCCACCGAAACCGGGAAGGTACCCATGCTGGCCAGCATCACCAGGCTCATGACCCGGCCGAGCAGCCGTTTCGGCGCCCACCGCTGCAGCATGGTGATCATCGTGACGTTGCCGAATCCGCTGCAGGCGCCGAGAACAAGGCAGGCGACCGCGAGGGCCGCCAGCGACGCCACGTGGCTGACCGCGAACACGGCAAGCGCCGTGACGAGAACGGCGCGGACGGCGTCTGCGGCGAGCATGGTGGCACGGGGCGCAAACTTGTCGGCGAGTATCCCGCCCACCGGAATCAGCGCCGTGCGCGGCACCCCGTAGCAGGCCAGCACCGTGCCGAGCAGGACGGGGCCGCCGCGGGCGGACAGCACCAGCCACGGCAGCGCCACCGCATAGCAGTAGTCGCCGACCGTGGATGCGAGCTGCCCGGCGCAGAGCAGCCGGAAATTCCTGTTCGACAGCGCGCTGGTGCGGACGGAGGCCCGCACCCGGCCGACGACGGTCACCGGCCTGGTATCGGCCCGCGGCGGGCCAGGGCCCGGACACCGGACACAACGCTCCGCCCTGACGGTTGCCGCCTAATGAATATGAACGGAGCATAAGCCCTGTTCACAGCGAGTGATCCAGCGCGCGAGACTGAAGCGTGACGTACTGGGTGCTGCACGTTGACCTCGACCAGTTCATCGCTGCGGTCGAGGTGCTGCGGCGCCCTGAACTGCGGGGGCGCCCCGTGATCGTCGGCGGCGACGGCGACCCCACCAAACGCGGGGTGGTGTCCACCGCCTCCTACGAAGCGCGCGCCTACGGCGTGCACTCGGGCCTCCCGTTGCGCACCGCCGCCCGGCGCTGTCCCGAGGGCGTGTTCCTGCCGGTGGACAAGGAGGCATACGAGGCGGCGTCAGCCACCGTGATGGCGACGCTGCGGACGTTCGAGGCGGTGGTTGAGGTGTTTGGCTGGGACGAGGCGTTCCTCGCCGTGGACACCGACGACCCGGAGGCGGCAGCCCGCGCCATCCAGGCACGGGTCCGCGCCGCCACGCAACTCGACTGCTCGGTCGGCATCGGCGAGAACAAGCTCCAGGCCAAAATTGCCACCGGCTTCGGCAAGCCAGCCGGCGTCTTCCGCCTCACCCGGGGCTCGTGGTTCGGGGTCCTCGGCGGCCGGCCCACCGACGCGCTGTGGGGCATCGGCCGCAAGACCGCCGGCAAGCTCGCCGCCCTGGGCATCGCCACCGTTGCCGATCTTGCCGGCACCGACCCTCACGCACTTGC
>WNGR01000245.1_pt1 | contig 56805 bp, 58 predicted proteins | sample 5407581 | NCBI WGS metagenome assembly WNGR01 (sample SAMN13153383, study PRJNA577476) | soil metagenome | isolation source: 80 cm soil or saprolite under Garry oak tree replicate 2 | place: USA:California | collected 2016-06-15 | reverse complement strand
CTGTCCAGCACCCCGGCGAGCGCGCTGGCCGTCGACCCACGGGATCCCAGCCGCCTCGTCGTCGGCGGCGACGGCCTCTACCTCAGCCGCGACGGCGGGAAGACGCTGACCGCCGCGTCTGCCGGGCCGTACCGGCTGAACGTGACCGCACTGCTGTTCTCCCCCAGCGGGACCGTCTACGCTGCGGACGGCTTCAGGCAGGACGCGGCGTTCCTGCCCCTGGGCGGCCGGGGAGTGCTGGCCAGCGAGGACGGCGGCCGCACCTGGACAAACATCTCCTGCGGCCTGCCCAACCTCGACGTCGGCAGCCTCGCGGCCTCACCCGACGGGCACTGGCTGTACGCCGGGACCGAGGCCGGCAGCGTCTACCGGACCGCGATCCGCGCCGGGAGTTAGTGTGCCGACGGCAGGTACATGAACAGCTTTGACGGGGTGAGGTGGCAGACCATGGAGGAGATCGCCGCGGACTTCAAGGCCCGCAGCCCGTTACTAGGAGGCGCAGTGCCACAGGAACGTGCTGCCCCGCTGCCGGGAACGTGGCTCGCGCATCCGGCCACCGGAGCGGGGCCGTGACCGGCCGGCCCCGGGTCGCGGTCTTCGCACTCGGCGGAACGATCGCAAGCTCGGCTGGCCCCGGTGAGGCAGCCACCGTCCAGCTCACCGGCCCGGACCTGATCCGCGGCCTTCCCGAAGCCGCCGCCATGGCTGACCTCAGCGTCCATTCGGTCGCGATGGTGCCCTCGGGCGACCTCCGGCTGCCGGACCTGCTCGGGCTGGTGCCGCAGGTGGCCAAGGCCGTGGAGTCCGGGGTGGACGGGGTGGTGGTCACCCAGGGGACCGACACGCTGGAAGAAACCTCCTACGCGTTCGAGCTGCTCACAGCGCTGGACGCGCCAGTTGTCTTCACCGGCGCGATGCGCAACTCCAGCCTGCCCGGCTCGGACGGACCAGCGAACCTGCTGGCGGCCATCGCCGTCGCCGCCAGCCCGCAGGCACGCGGGCTCGGCACGGTGGTGGTGTTCAACGACGAGATCCATGCCTCCCGGCATGTCCGCAAGCGCCACACCAGTTCGACCGCCACCTTCGGCTCGCCGCTCACCGGTCCGCTCGGTTATGTGACCGAGGGCCGGGTGCGGGTTCTCCTGCGGCCGAACGGGCGGCTGCACGTGCGGGTGCCGCCCGGCGGCCCGGACGTCCGTGTCGCCCAGGTGGCGGTCTCGTTCGATGACGACGGCGGCCTCATCGAGGCCGTGCCGTCGCTTGGCTACCGCGGTCTGGTGCTCGCGGCCTTCGGCGGCGGGCACGTGCCAAGCTGGACCGTGCCCATCCTGGTCAGGGTGGCAAGCCAGATTCCGGTGGTGCTCGCCTCCCGGACCGCTGCCGGGGAAGGCCTGACAGGCACCTATGCGTATCCGGGGTCAGAAACCGACTTGATCTCCCATGGCCTCATCCCGGGCGGCAGCCTCGATGCCACCCACGCCGGCGTTCTGCTGCGGCTCCTTGTGATGGCAGGTGCCGAACGAGGGGAGCTCCGCTCGTGGTTCGAGCGGGCAAGTGACCCACACGGCCTGATCACGGCCCCATGACGGGAAATTGACGGCAGCCTGGCGCGCTGCCAAGTGCCGTACCCTTGCCCTTGTGACCGGAGGACCGCACCCGGACCAGCAGCCGTTTTTCCGTCCGATCGTGGGTGCGCGCGCATTCGCCGAGGTTGTCGACCAGCTGACCTACGCCGTCCGGCCAGGTGTGAGCAAGCCAACCGTCGGAGAGGCCGTCAGGGTGCTCGCCGACGCGAAAGTGCTGCGTGTCCGCAGAGGCGCCGCCGGAGGCGTCGAGGTCATTTCCCAAATCGTCCCAGTAAAGGCGCTGCATCTGTCGTCCCGGGCCACGTGCACCAGCTCGAGGCTGCGAAAGGCGGCAGCCGGGACTGGGAGCGGGCACACCTTCTCTTCCATTACGCCCTGGGCCGGGCGGGTCACAGCGAGCTGCTGGCTTACTACCACCATCAGGTGATGGAAGAGATGACCGTGTTCTTCGGGGGTTTTCCGCCGAGGTACGCCGACCGCCCGACCGGCGTCCGGCTTCACACGGAGACGCTGGAGGCGCTGCGGACCCGTGACACCGAACGGCTGGCCCGGGCGATGGCCGTACACCTGGAAGACCTTGAGCGGGTGGCGGAATCCCTCGATGAGGGCGACGCCCACGGCAGGACCCGGGCCGCCAGCGGCTGACTGCGAGTGGCATCAGCCAGCCGTCCCGCCGGCAGCGGCTGACTCTGAATCGCGTCAGTCCCCGCCCGCGCCGGTGTTGGCCCGTTCTGCCTGAGCGTGGGCCCAGTTGCGGAGCAACTCCAGAAAGCCCGGTGCGAAGCGGAAGCGATGGAACCGGTAGCTCGCTTCCTCGCTCGTCATGCCGCGCAGCCCGGCAGTGTCCACAACATTCATGAGGTGCCCGGTCCCGGGGAAAATCCGGACGACTGACTCACGGTGGGCTGTGCCGGTGAGGGCCGCGCTTACGCGCTCCGCGCTCTCGCGGCCAGGAACGTTCTGGTCGAGTTCGCCAACGGTGAAGAGTACTGGGCAGGCCGTTTGGCGGTAATCAGGAATGGGGTCATAGGACCAGTCAGTTTCTGCTGGTTCCGGGGGCTCACCGAGAAGGTTTCGATAGGAGCGGTAGGGCGGGATGGGGGAAAGGAACGGGTTGTCGATCGCGTACTGCTGCGTGCCCGCGATCCGCCCGGCCGGACCAGGGAATTCGACCTCCTCTTCGTGCTCCCTCGTTCATTAGACAACATTAGTTATGTTTGATGTTTGGTGCCAGGGCAAGCTAGCGGCCGGCTGTGGCCTGGCGGTGTCGTCGGGCGCGAGTACGCAGGAAGAGAGGCGGATGATGACACGGGTTGTTCGTGCCGCGATCGCGCAGGCGCACGGTAACACGACCAAGGAAGAGGCGCTTGAGCGGCAGGTTGCGTTGGTGGAGGCGGCCGCTGCGGACGGGGTGCAGGTGATTGGGCTGCAGGGAACTGTGCAACGGGCCGTACTTCTGCGCCGAGCAAGACCCCAGGTGGTTCGACTGGGCCGAGCCTGACGACGGCCGGACGGTGTCGCTGATGGCCGGCGTCGCCCGCAGGCTCAAGGTGGTGCTGGTGGTGCCGTTCTTCGAGCGCGCCTCGGCAGGGGTGTTCTTCAACACCGCCGTGGTCATCGAGTCGGACGGCACGGTCGTGGGCAAGTACCGCAAGACTCACATCCCGCAGCTTGGGCCGTGCTACTGGGAGAAGTTCTTCTTCGCACCGGGGGATCTCGGCTACCCGGTGTTCGACACCTCGGCCGGCCGGATCGGCATTGCCATCTGCTACGACCGGCATTTCCCCGAGGTCGGGCGGGCGCTCGGGCTGAACGGCGCGGAGATCGTTTTCAATCCCAGCGCCACCTCCGACTACTCCCGCCACGTCTGGGAGCTTGAGCAGCGAGCGTCCGCGGTGGCGAACGGCTACTTCGTCGCCGCGATCAACCGGGTCGGGGTCGAGGAACCGCTGTCGTCGGTCCACTTCTTCGGTGGCTCCTATATCTGCGGCCCACGCGGGGAGATCCTGGCCCGCGCCGGTGAGGACCAGGACGAGTTCGTGGCTGCCAACCTCGACTTCGCGGTCATCGATGAAGTGAAGAAGCTGTGGCAGTTCTACCGCGACCGCAGGCCGGACACCTACGCGGACCTCCTCCGGCTTGCGTAAGCGGATAGGGCGGCCGCCCGGCCGCGTCCCGTCTCTCGTGCGGACGGACGCGGCCGGGGCCGCCGCGCATCACCCTGCCGAAAGTGCGAGGCCGTTCCCCGCCCGCGCGCCAAATCGTGATCATGGCGCTGGGGGGGTTTCCGTACCACTCATCCCATGATCATGAACGCGCGGCCCGGCTCCCACGACGCGGAGATCTCCCCAGCGGCGAGGCGCCGACGCTCTGGGCTAGGTGTACCAGGGGCCGCCGTCACCGATCCGGCGGTAGCCGAGCGCCCGGTACACCGCGTCCACCAAGGACTGGCACCGCTCGTCGATGGCGAGTTTCATGGCCTGCCGGTTCATCGTGTACCCGAACGACATCCGTGCCCGCGGGTCCGCGAAACCGAGCGAGCCACCGAGCCCGGGGTGCCCAAACGCTTCTTCGCTGAACAGCATTGCCTCCCGGTCGGCCGCGGGCAGGTAGCGGTCGTCCACGGTCTTGGCAAAACCGAGCGTCCACCGGGTGGGAATCAGCAGCACCGCGTCCACACCGGTGGCCGAACTGACCGCGCCCATGAGCGCAAGCTGGCCCGCATCGACCAGATTGCCCCCGCCCAGCGCCAGTGGCCGGTACATGCCAGCCAGGCCGCGCGCGTTGGTCATGCCACCGGCCGCGCCGATCTCGGCGGCGTGGGCGGCGCGTGTGTCCGACTCGCCGGCCACCATCAGGTACCCGCCGTTGTTGGCGGCCACCAGCGCCTGGACTGACGATGGGTCGGTCAGAGCAGCCACGTAGAAGCTCGGCACCGCGTCGCCGAGACCGGGCGGGCTGGCGGGGATGCTCGGCGCCACCCGCGGCTCGTGCTCCTCCGGCAGGCCGATCCAGAAGTCCAGCCCCAGCGGGCCGGCCACCTCCTCGCGGAAGAACGTGCCCAGCGAGCGCCCGCTCACTCGCCGGATCACCTCGCCAACGAGGAACCCGAAGGTCAGCCCGTGGTACCCGTTACGGGTACCAGGCCGCCAGAACGGCTCCTCGGCAGCCAGCGCGCCGGTCATGAGGCCCCAGTCGTAGAAGGACCCCGGCGCCAGCGGCTGGCGCAGGGCCGGCAGGCCCGCCTGGTGATTGAGCAGGTGGCGGACCAGCACACCGTCCTTGCCGTTCTTTTCGAACTCTGGCCAGTAGGTGCTCACCGGGGCGTTCACATCAAGGTCCCCACGGTAGGCGAGCATGTGGGCGCAGAGCGCGGTCGCAGCTTTGGTGCACGACCAGACATTCCCGATGGTGTCCTGCGCCCACTCCCGGCCCCTGGCAGGGTCGGCCGTGCCGCCCCACAAGTCGACCAGAGTCTCACCCTCCACCGTCACGCAGACGGACGCGCCAACCTCGCCGCGTTCAGCGAAGTTGCGCTCGAACTCCTCACGTACCTGCTCAAAACGCGGTTCGCATGTGCCCTCGATCGACATGGCCACCTCACATGGTCGGTTTCCTTTGATCGCAGCACAAGCCCGCGGATCGCGCGAGTAGGGAGTCTCCTCGCGCGGACCCCGACGACGACCTGTTCCCGCACTGCCAGCCGGGAGGCGCGGCCGATTGTATGCGAGTGAGTGAGAGGGGCACCGTGGCCAGGGAGCGCACCGCGCCCGGAGGAGGCCGGTGCGTCATATGCAGCCGGCGAGCAGGCACCACACGACTTTGCCGGCCGCTCCCTCCGGCAGGTACCAGTCCCATCGCTCAGAGATCGCTTCCACCAGCAGCAGTCCCCGGCCGCTCTCGGCGTCAGTGTCCGGCCGGGCCTGGACCGGGTGCTGGAGGCTGTCGTCCTGCACCATGATGAGCACCCTCGCCTGGTTGGACAGCAGCCACAGCCGTACGACGGCGATGTCGGCCGCGGAAGCGGATGCGCGGAGGGCGTTGGTGATCAATTCGGAAACAAGCAGTTCCGCGCTGTCACTCACCTCAGCGAGAGACCACTCCCGCAGCACATGCTTGGCATGCAGCCGGGCACAGGAAGCCGCGGTGGGGTAGGCGCCGAGTTCGAGGAAGCTCCGCAGCGGCCACCGGTCCACCATCCTTGTGCCCCTCGGGTGGGGCGCCGGAACGGGCGCCGTGGCTTCGCTCGGCCGGGAAGCCCAAGGTGAGAACCATTCCCGGGGAACGGCGTCTGCGGCGCTGACCTCCTCCCTCAGTTGGGGAAACCCGTATGCCGGGGCCTCGGTGCGGACCATGCATGTGTTGCCGCTCACGAAAGCCTCGTCTCCGCGCCAGCCACGTCGCCTGGCGCGCCTCGCTCGCCCCGCGTGCCTCGCGACGCTCCCACGCGCCCCCCAGGCGAGCCGTAGACTGCGGGTCCATCAACCGGTGTGTATCATCCTGTAACGGCTTGCCTGGGTGCGCAAGGGCCTTTTACCAGCAATTTGCATAATCGAGCAACTGAGGCGGAGGGTGGTGTGGCTGGATCACCGAGCATGCGGCGGCGGCGACTGGCCGCTGAGCTGCGCCGACTCCGTAACGACACGGGCTTGTCGATCGAGGGGGTGGCGAGCCAGCTGAAATGGCCTGGCTCAAAGATCTCGCGTGTCGAGAACCGGCAGGTTGGGATCTCCACAAGAGATCTTCGGAAATTGCTTGATCTCTACCGGGTCACGGACAGGGCCTATCGGGAAGAGCTGCTGGAGATGGGCCGGCGCGCGACAGAACGCGGCTGGTGGCAGTCCTACACCGGAGTAGTGCCCAGCGCGTATGCCAACCTGATTGGCTTGGAGGCCGAGGCGGCGACGATCCGGACCTATGAACCCGAGCTTGTGCCCGGGCTACTTCAGACGCCGGACTATGCCCGTTCCGTCATCCGGGCTGGCCGGCCGACGGATACCACCGAAGAGATCGACCGGCGGGTAGAGGTGCGGCTGGAGCGCCAGGAGGTGCTCACACGTATCGATCCACCGCCGCCGAAAATAAATGTTGTGCTGAATGAGGGAGTTTTGGTACGGCGAGTGGGTACACCCGAAGTTATGAGGGCACAGATCGAGCACCTCATGCGGGAACGCGACCGAGCGAACATTGTCATTCAGATTTTGCCGTTCAGTGCTGGTGAGCACCCTGCCATGGTTGGGCCGTTTGCCATGCTTACTTTTCTCGACCCGGCGGACCAGGGTGTCGTCAATGTTGAGAATGTCATGGGCGCACTTGCCCTTGAAAAGGCTGAGGAGCTGCGGGCTTACGAGGATGTCTGGGGAGCGATTCAGGCGAGGGCCGCCTCCCCGGAGGACTCACGGGCGGTAATGCGAACCTATGCACTGAGGTAGAGCTTGGGGTCGGGGGCAAAGTAGTTCAGGAAAGGAAGAGTGCAAGAGGAAATGACGCTGGATCTTTCCAGGGCGGCATGGCGCAAGAGCTCGTGGAGCGGCGCCAACAACAACTGTGTCGAGGTTGCTGGCAACCTGCCTCGTGCCGTCGCGGTTCGGGACTCGAAGGACCCTGAGGGGCCCGCTCTGGTCTTCAATCACGCGACGTGGGACAACTTCACCGCGGTGGTGAAGGCTGGCACGCTCGATCTTCGGTGAGAGCAGGCGCCCCGGGGGGATCCCCCGGGGCGCCATCCGGGGGGACGTCACTTCAGGGGACTTTTGTGTGTGCGGCGGATACCGGCCCAAAAAGCAGAGGAGAAGGGACCCAGCGGTGAACGGGATCGAAGAATTGCCGGGGATCGACCCCAGCAAGGCGCACGTGGCCCGCATGTACGACTACTACCTGGGTGGCGACAATAACTTCGAGGCTGACCGCACAGCGTGCATGGAGCTCGACAAATTAGTGCCGGGAACTCGTGGGCTGGCCGTTAACAACCGTAGTTACCTGGTCCGCGCGGTAAGGGCGCTTGCAGCGGACTATGGCGTCAAGCAGTTCATCGACATCGGCACCGGCCTCCCCACGCAGAATAATGTTCACCAGGTCGCCAAGGGTGTGCGTCCCGATGCCAGAGTTGTCTACGTTGACAACGATCCGATCGTATCGATTCACGCGAAGGCGCTCATCCCCGATGACGACAGCACAATCTTTCTGCTGGAGGATGTTAGGAACACCGAGGACATCCTCAGCAACTCTGACACTCGGCGCCTCATTAACTTCGATGAGCCAGTCGCGGCACTGTACGTCAGTTTCCTGCACCAAATCCCGGACCGCGACGACCCGGCGGGCCTGGTGGAGTTGATGATGAATCACCTCGCGCCCGGTAGCTTCCTCGCAATTTCGCACCTCGTTTCCGCAGATCCGGACCTGCGCTCCCGGCTGACGGACTTGATGCTGAACGCCACGCAGGGGAACTGGGGGCGGGTGCGCACAAAGCCGGAGGTGGACAAGTTCTTCGGTGCGCTGGAGGTGATCGACCCTGGGCGTGTTGAGATCACCACCTGGCGGCCCGACGAGACAGGAACTGAGGAGCAGACCTTGGACTGGATTGAATACGGTGGCGTCGCACGCAAAACCTAGTGATTCCTTCTCACGTCGCCTTCTGTTTATGTGTGCGCACACATAAACAGAAGGCGACGTAAATCCGCACCCTTACCGCCGCGATCGAGGGCCCAGGGCAACCAGGGCTGGCCTGCGGCGCCCTGCGTGACGGTCCCAGGGCAGATGCGTCAGTGGTTCCGTCAGTGAGTTCCGCTGTGCGCGGCGTGCGCCGACAGGCCTGCCATGATCTCGGCCTCCGGCGGCACCCGCCGCAGGTGGAGGTAGCCAAGAGCCGACAACACCAGCATGATGACCGCGCCGATGAACACGGCGATGGCCGCCCACAAGGCAATCTGGCCGATTTTCCCGAACGCGTAGGCGTTCAGCAGTAGTCCCCGCAAAGTCTCACCCCGGAACAGCGTCTCCACCTGGGCTGGTTGTGAACGTTGGTGTTGATGAAGCTGTGGCCCCACATCAGCAGCGCTCCCGCCACAAGCAGGACCGCTGCGACGATCATGCCGCCGGTGCTGACCAGTGCATCGAATGTGCGCCGTCGCATCGCACCGCCCCCTGTCGATGATCATCGGATGAAATTACCGATGATCTACCCAGGCGCCCAGGCCCTACACCGTGGCCCGTGCCTCGAAACCGCAGGTCAGGTGGGCCGAGGAGCAGTTCAGCGCTGGTTGCCCGATCGGCGCAGGGTGAGGATGCGGTCCTTGGAGTTGCCTGATCGGCGCAGGGTGAGGATGCGCGCCGCGATGAGCGCTTCGGCCGCCAGGGAAAGGGTGACGGATGCCCGCTGGACCACGGGGTTCCACGGCTCGACCAGGCGGGAGGCGAACAGTGCGAGGGCGCCGGCGCTCATGAGCGCGAGGAGCAGGATGGGCCGGCTGAGGGGCACCCAGTCCGGGTCGGCGCGGAAACGCCGGGCCAGCACCAGCGGCGCTACGATCATCGACGCGTACGCTAGCCCGCTGACGACGTCGTGCACCTGGTTGTGCCACGACTCACCGGCGAAACCGGGCCCGGTCAGCAGCATGTGATCGCGGCGGAACACACCAGCCGCCACTGTCGCTGCCCCGCCGCACATGACCAGCCACGGTGCTGCCGTTCCGGACACGCGGACCCGGCGGAGCGCACAGGCGAAGACGATCGAGCAGGCCCCCAGCCCAACGAAGCCGGCGATCATGATCTGCGGGTCCTCGGCGTCCACGGCAGCGAGCCCGCTCAACTGGAGATCCGTCACGGAGCGACCGGCCTGGCGCAGCGAGCCGGCCATCCATGCTGCGGTGAACAGCAACGGTCCCACCACGCCAGACCAAGGCAGCAGCCGCCGTGGCGCGGGGATGAGCCGCCTGAGCTTCACGCTAGCCGCGGAGAGCCGTGCCCACTACCGCTCGGGCGGCGGCCAGCCGCCAGGGAGCTCGTCTAGGCGACGGGCGTAATCGGCGGCGTCAAAGCCGTTTTGCCCGGTCAGTGCTCCATGAACATCAGCGGCCACCAGCCCGGCGATCATGTGGATGACGGTGTGCCAGTCATAGCCAAGCCGGACCAGTCGCTGCACCGTCTGCCAAACCTCGGGCGGATCGTTGCCCATCAGTTGGCGCACAACGATGTGATGCATGGAAACATGCAGCCGCGGGTTCACCGGCTCCCCGCCGACCAGGACGTCCCCGTTGCCGCGCAGCGCCTTCCCGAATTCCGGGTGCTGGGCCTCGATCAGCACCATGAGTTCGTGCTCATCCTCTGGATCGAGCAACTCGAGGTCCATCCCCTGGTAGCGGCCGTGCCCAGCCGGCACAGCCCACGACCTGCGGTCCGCCGGGTCGGGCTCATCGAACCAGCAGGCCGTGCTTTTACCTGCGCGGGTGGCGGGCTCGCTTCGCCCGTCCCTGCGAGCGGCCGGGTGCCCACCGGACTTACGGCCACGGCCAGGCGGGCGTCCACGGCTTCGCGGGCTCATCACATACACCTCCACACACCATTCGATCAGAATCCGCTTCGCGGTAAGGGCATAGCTCGCGAGGCGCCTGTTTCTGGCGAAGCGTAGTAATAGGACGAAGCACTGGAGGCGCCTGTTTCTGCCGGGGGCTGTTGAGATGGGGACGTCCTCCTGGTGCGATTGTTCGGGCTTGGTGTCCCAGGCGCAGACAGAGAGGACGCCCTATGGGCAAGGGTAGCGGGGTCACGCGGGGTGACCGGCGGCGGAACGCGCGGCAGGCCCGGTTGCGGGCGATGGTGCCGGCGGTGAACGCGGTCGCGGGCCTGGATCTGGGTGAGAAGAAGCAGGCGCTGGTGGTGGCCGGCCTGGACGGGCAGGTGCTGGCGCGCCGGTCGCCGCAGGTGACGGTGCATGGGCTGGGCAGCGTCTTGGACTGGGCGGCGGAGAAGGCGCGGGCGGCCGGGTTTTCGGGGCTGACGGTGGCGTGTGAGCCGACCGGGTCGCGGTGGATGGTGGTGCAGGAGCTGAGTGCGCAGCGGGGGTTCCCGATGGTGTGCGTGCAGCCGCTGGTCACTCCTGTTGCCCGGGAGCAGCAGGACCTGACCGGGGATAAGACCGATGAGGGGGATTGCGTGCTGGTCGCGCGGCTGGCGCGGGAACTGCACTGCTATGTGCCTGAGAAGCTGGAGGGGCTGTGGGCGGACCTGCGTGAGCTGGGGCGGTGCCGCGCGCAGCTGATCACCAATGCGACCGCGGCTAAGCAGCTGATCAGGCCCCCGGCCGCTTGACAAAAATCCTCTTACGCTGGTGATCATGGGAAAGTGGGGGCCAGAGCCCCCACTTTCCCATGATCACGCCTTCCAGGTAAGAGCCGCGGGGGCGCTGGGTTCGGCGGATGAAATCAGAGGCCGAGCTGGTCGGCGAGGCGAAGCTGGAGCCACAGGAGAAGGCGCTCGTCGGGGTCGGCGAGGGTGAATCCGAAGATCTTTTCAGCGCGGGCGAGACGGTAACGGCAGGTGTTGGGGTGCACATTGAGCTGGCCCGCTGCCAAACCGATGCCGCTGCCCGCCCCGAAGTAGGCGAGCAGGGTCTGGGCGTAGGCGGTGTCGTGTTCGCGGTCGTGGGCGCGGATCGCTGGCCCGGTTCCCTCCCGCAGCGCGGGCGTCCCCGACAGGGCCTGGGCGAGCGCGGCGAGCGTGGCGGTGGAACGCACCTCTTCTATCTGAGCCACCAGCGGGCCGTCCGTCGTGCCCGGCTGATCAGCAAGCATGCTTAGAACCAGATCGGCATCCTGGCGTGAGCTGGCAGCCGAGCGGAGCCCGGTGACGAGCGAGCCCAGCCCGGCGCGGATCGGGACCCGCAGCGCCCGCTGAGCCCGCCCGGCGATGTCAAAGACGAGGTCCCGGTCGGGGAGCCCAGAGGGCTGGCCGGGCAGCAGCGCGTAGACGGTGCCGTCGATCACCGCGCAGCCGTGCCGCCCGTAGTGCGCCTCGCAGTGCAGGTTGATCATGTCGGTCAGGCGGATGGTGGCGTGGGCGGCCAGGACGCCGTCTGGATCACCTGAGGCGACGAGGAACGCCGCGACGGCGACCGGGGCATCCACGCTCAGTCCCAGTTGCGAGGCCACCAGGGTGGCGCTGGCCGGGTCGGCGAGGACCCGGCGGAGCAGGTCGCCCCGCTGGCGGCGGGCCAGGTCGGCAGCGGTGCGCGCCGCCAGCAGGTGAAGCGCGGCGATGTCGGCTGCCTCGGCGAGTGCCTGCTCGGCGCCCGGCCCAAGTCTTCCCTGGGCGTCCACCACCCACAGCGAGCCGAGCAGGTCATTCCCGGCCCGGACGGCGACGGCCAGCCGGGGCAGGCTGCCCGGGCCGGCCGTGAACCGGCACACCCGCGTGGTCCGGGCAAGCTCCCGGTACTGGGCCCCGTTGACGGGGGCCTCGGGCACCTGCAGGCCCAGGATGCCCTGGCGCCGGTCCTCGTCGATCGGCTGGCCGGGCAATGTGGAGTAGGCCAGGATGCGCAGTTGCGGGTCCTCGATCGAGGTGGCGCCGCCCACCATGGCCGCGATCGCGTTGGCGAGGGCGAACAGATCTCCCACCGCGGGGGCTGTTGATCCCTGGGCGGTCCGGGCGCTGGCCGCCAGCGCGGAGGTGACCAGCGCGTCGAGATGGTGCCAGGCCATGTCCTCGTCCGCGGCGAGCAGCGTGATCCCGGCGTCTTCGGCGGCCGCGACGAGTTCGGTGACCGGTTCACCGTAGCTCTTGACCACCATGCCCGCGTGCCCGGCGAGCGCCGCGGAACGCAGCAGTTCCCGCGCCTCGGCGCTGCCCGGCCGCACGCCCACGGCGAGCAGCACGGCATGCGGGACCCGTGCCAGCCCCGCGCGTGGCTCGTAGATCAGCACGCCGGACACGGGCGTCCCGAGGCCGGCCGGAGCCGAGAGCAGGCGCAACGGTGAGGGGCCTAGTGCGTCAAGAAGCTGCCTGAGCACAGGGACCTGCATCTACCCCACCACCTTTGGCCAGTTTCACAGGGATAAGGTCAAATCTCTAGTCGTTTGGCTAAGGAAGCATGGGCCTGCGCCTTTCAGACTGGGCCACATGCTCGATGCGACGATCCCAGCGCGCAGCGGCTCCGAGCCTGCCTACGGCGGCCCCGCGGGTGCTGGCCCCGCGGGTGCTGGCACTGGGCGTGCTGGCTCTGGCACTGCGGGTCCTGGCACTGCTGGCGCTGCTGGTGCCGCGGGCGTGGTTGCGACGCGGGCAGCGGCTGCGGCGGGGGTGCGGGTTGAGCTTGCCACCGACGTTGCGGGGTTGCGGGCAGTGTCGGAGTTCTTCGCCTCGGTGTGGAAGGCGCCGGCCGGCAGGCCTCCGCTGGGCGCTGACGTTCTGCGATCCATGGTGCACGCAGGCGGTGCTGTTCATATCGCACAAAACGGCAGTGGCCTCGCCGGTGCCTGTGCCGCGACCTTCCGTCCGCCCGCGGAGCAGGGTGTGTACTCGCTCATCGCAGCGGCTGGCAGTTCCGGCCGGGGTGTTGGGTTCGCGCTCAAGCAGGCGCAGCGGGCCTGGGCGCTGGAGCGGGGTGCGGCGTCGATGCGGTGGACCTTTGATCCGCTGGTGAGCCGTAACGCCCGCTTCAACCTGGCCAAGCTGGGTGCGGTCGCCATCGACTACACGGTGGACTTCTACGGCCCGCTGGACGACGGCATCGACGCCAATGACGAGACCGACCGGCTGACGGTGGAGTGGGCGCTGGCCCTGCCCCGGGAGGGTGGGCACGACCGAGGTCTGGCCGGCGAAGGACAGCCGCGCGGGGGTTCGCACGGCGAGGGTCTGGCGGGGGACGAACGCCAGCGCCAGGACAGGCCCAACCAGCACGACGGCCCTGACCTGGCAGGGGCTGAGCTGGACCCGCGCCGGGCGCCGGACGGTGGCCCGCTGTCGGCGCGCGGCGAGAGCGGCCGCTGGTGCCGGGTCCCCACCGACATCGTGGCGGTTCGCCACCGCGACCAGCAACTCGCGGCCGCCTGGCGCACGGCAGTGCGCGACGTTCTGCGGGGGGCGTTCGCTGACGGGTTCCGCGCCACCGGGATGAGCCGCGACGGCTGGTACCACCTGACCCGCGGGGAGGCCCGGTGAAGATCGAGCGAGTCGAACTGGTCCACATCCGGCTGCCGCTGGTCGGTGAGTTCCGCACGTCGTTCGGGTCCGCCGTGGACCGGGACACCTTCCTGCTCCATGTGATCACCGACAGCGCGGAGGGGTGGGCGGAGTTCGCCGGCGACCCCGACCCGCTGTACTGCGAGGAGTTCGCGGCAGGCGCCGAACTGGTGATCCGCGACCAGCTCATCCCCCGGGTCACAGACATCGACGGCCTGACCACCGCGCGAGTAGGGCCAGCGGTTGCCGCGGTCAAGGGAAACCCGCTGGCCAAGGCCGTGCTGGAGACCGCGATCCTCGACGCCGAACTGCGCACCTACCAGATGTCGTTCGCCACCTACCTCGGCGCGGTCCGCGACCGCGTTCCCGCCGGGGTGTCTGTCGGGATCATGGACACGATCCCGGAACTGCTGGACGCGGTCTCGGGCTATCTGGCCGAGGGTTACGTGCGGATCAAGCTGAAGATCCAGCCCGGCTGGGACACCGAGCCGGTCCGCGCGGTACGCCGGGAGTTCGGCGATGACCTGATGCTGCAGGCCGACGCGAACGCCGCCTACTCCCTCACCGACGCCGAACACCTGCGGCGGCTGGACGAGTTCGGTCTGCTGCTGCTTGAGCAGCCGCTCGCCGAAGACGACCTGCACCATCACGCGGAACTCGCGGCGAAGCTGACCACCCCGATCTGCCTCGACGAGTCGATCCGCTCCGCCCGCGACGCCGCGGCCGCCATCACCATGGGCGCGTGCCGCATCGTGAACATCAAGCCCGCCCGGGTGGGCGGTTATCTCGAAGCGCGCCGGATCCACGACATCTGCGCCGCCCACGGCGTCCCGGTGTGGTGCGGCGGCATGCTCGAAACCGGCGTCGGCCGCGCCGCCAACCTCGCGCTCGCCGCCCTGCCCGGTTTCGTGCTGCCCGGCGACGTCTCCGCCTCCAGCCGCTACTACACCGAAGACCTGACCCTTCCGTTCCGGCTCGACCGCGGGCAGATGCAGGTGCCCAGCGGGCCAGGCACCGGCGCGGAGCTGCTCCCTGACGCGCTTGCCCGCCGCACGGTCGCACGACGCGACCTGTTCACCCAGCACTCTCCTTCCTGAGCGCCCGGCCGTCCCAACAGCGCCCCTGCGTGATCGCCGAGTCCGGCCACCCCCCGCGACGTGATCACCAATCCGCAACAGCCGCGTACCCAGGCGTTCCTGTCCAAGGTGCTGTGAGAATCAGCCTTGGTTCAGTTCGTCGAGGGCGCTTTCGATCGCGCGGTGGAACGTTGGGTAGGCGTACATCATGTTTCGCAGGTGCGGGACGGGAACCTGCCCGTGCACGGCCACCACGAGGGCGCCCAGTACCTCGCCGCCGGCCGGCCCGGCGCACGTGGCCCCTACCAGGACGCCGCGTTCCGCATTTTCAACAAGCTTAACGAACCCGTCGTTTCCAGCCTTGTGGATCCAGCCGCGGGCCGACGTGGGCACCTGTGTTATCGAGGTCCGGACCGCGAGCCCCTGCTCCTCCGCCTGCGCCTCGGTGAGGCCGACCGAGCCGATTTCGGGGTCGGTGAACGTGACGCGCGGCACCGCCCGGTAGAGGGCGAGCGGGCCGTCATGGCCGAGGATGTCGCGGACCGCGATGCCAGCCTGGTACATGGACACGTGGGTGAAGGCGCCCTTGCCAGTGACATCGCCAATCGCCCACACCCCGTCGGCGGCGCGCATCCGGTCGTCGACCTCGATCGAGCGTGCTTTTTCATCAAGGCCGATGGTGGCGACCCCGAGTGCGGCGAGGTCGGTGCGCCGCCCGGTGGCGACGAGGAGGCGCTGGGATGAGAGCGTTTCGCCCCCTGGGAGGCTGAGGGTGAACTCGTTGCCGTCGTGGCTGATGTTTTCGGCCCGGGCGCCGGTGCGCACCGTGATGCCTTCCCGGGTGAACACCTTTGCCAGCAGGTCGCTGGCTTCGGGTTCCTCCATGGGGACCAGCCGGGGCAGCGCCTCCACCACCGTGACGCGGGCGCCGAACCGGGCGAACACCTGCGCGAGTTCCGCCCCGATGGCGCCGCCGCCGAGCACGATCAGGGACTCGGGCACGTCTTCGGTTTCGATGGCGTCCCGGTTGGTCCAGTACGGCGTGTCCGCCAGCCCGGGTACTGGGGGCCTGGCGGGCTCGGTGCCGGGATTGATCAGGATGGCGCGGCTCGCGCGGAATCTTCGGGCGCCGTCGGCGGTGTCGACCGTGACTTCGCCCGCGGCGGTGATGCGGCCCCGGCCGCGGACGAAGTGGCCGCCCTTGCCGGTGAACCGCTCGACGGCAACCTTGTCGTCCCAGGAGTCGGTCGCCTCGTCGCGGATCCGGCGCGCCACCGGTGCCCAGTCGGGGCTCACGGTGGAGGTGCCCGCCATGCCGGGGATGCGGCGGCCCTCGGCGAGCAGGTTGGCGGCCCGGATCATCATCTTGGACGGCACGCAGCCCCAGTAGGGGCACTCACCCCCGAGCAGTCTGGCTTCCACCCCGGTCACGTGCAGCCCAGCCTCGGCCAGCACACCCGCCGCGTACTCGCCGCCCGGCCCCATGCCGATCACCACGACGTCGGTTTCTTCTATGTCCATGCGCTTCTCCTACCCGGAGACTCCCAGGTCGCTCCCTGGGTCACGACTGACCTTAGGGCGCCGTGGGTGGCTGGCCCGCGCGGAGGGTGGCGGCACGACCGGCCCGATGTTCCCGTCTGGCGCTTGGTCCAGGTCCGCGATCACTGGGGCGTGGTCGCTCGGCCGGGTGCCTTTGCGGGCCTGCCGGTCGACCCACGCCGCCTGTACCCTGCTGGCCACCGTGGCGGTGGCCAGCACCAGGTCGATCCGCATCCCGAGATCCTGGTGAAACATTCCGGCCCGGTAGTCCCAGTAGGTAAACACCCGCTCGGACGGCCAACGATCCCGCACGACGTCGCGCAGGCCGAGCGCCAGCAGCGTGGCCAGGGCCGCCCGCTCCGGTGGTGTGACATGGGTCTGGCCGGCGAAGGCGCCCGGGTCGAACACATCGGCATCGGCCGGTGCGATGTTCATGTCCCCGCAGACGATGGCGGCCTCAGGGCCGGCGGCCACCATCTCCCGCAACGCGGCCAGCCAGGCGAGCTTGTAGCGGTAATGATCGGAGCCAGGAACCCGCCCGTTCGGTACATACACCGAACGCACCCGGATCCCGCCGCAGGTCGCCGACACCGCACGCGCCTCCGGATGCGGGAAGCCGGGCGCGCCGGGGACCCCGGCCACGACGTCGTCCAGCCCCACCCGGGACAAGATCGCCACCCCGTTCCACCGCGCCTCGCCGTGGAGGGCGACAGCATAGTCACGGCGGGTGAGCTCCTCACCGAGCAGCTCACCGAACGCGTCATCGGCGAGCTTGGTCTCCTGCAGGCAGACCACATCGGGCTGCCGCTGGTCCAGCCACGGCAGCAGCCGCGGCACCCGCTGCTTGACCGAGTTCACATTCCAGGTCGCAACCCGCACCCGCCAACGGTAGCCGCCGGGGGTGATGCGCGTACATCGCTGCCGGGATCCCTCGATCCCCGGCTAGGAGGCGGAGCCGACTGCGGGGGATACTCGCCTCATGGTGGACGACATCGCGCGGGAACGGGCCATCTATCAAGCGCTCAAGGCGGCCGACGAAGTCGCCGCTGCTCTTCAGGCACACCTCATCGAAGAGCACCGGGCTGATCTGGAGCGCGCCGCTGCGCAGAGCAACTTCACCAACTCGCTCAAGCTGCTGCGGCAGGCTCGCGAGCGTCTTGGCCAAGGACTGCGGGCAGTCGAGGCCGAAAACATCGCCGAGTCTGACGAAATCTCCCTGCGCAACCGATGACCGGCAAGCGCATCGGGTGACGTGCCGGTCATCGGCCCTTCCCCGGGTGCGGCGCCGTTCGCTCTTCGCGCGGGCAATCTTCCCTGGCGCGGGTCCCTACCGATGCGTCAGATGACCCTGACGTTTTCGGCCTGGGGTCCCTTCTGGCCCTGCGTGATGTCGAACTCGACCTTCTGCCCTTCCTCAAGGCTGCGGTAGCCGCCACCGGTGATCGCGCTGAAGTGCACGAACACGTCCGGGCCACCTTCGACTGCGATGAAGCCGTAGCCTTTGTCGCCGTTGAACCACTTCACAGTGCCCTGCGTCATCTTGACCTCTTGGTTCTGGATGCGGCGCCCCCGCCATGACCGTGGGAGCCCGCGCTGCCGACTTGCTTTGGCTAGCTTGTCACGGGAGACGCGGTGGGTGTAAACCGTCTGGCCGGCTAACTCCAACTTGGGCGGCTGGAACTTCCCCGCGACCAGCGGCCACCAGGCGCCCCGGTGACCAGCTTTCACGTCCCGCACCTCGTCATAGCGCACGTTGCCGGTGGTCGTGCGTGGCGAGTGGTCAGCATCTGGCGGACACGGCGTGCGGGAGCAAGTGCGGCGAGACGGTGCCCACGTGCCTTACGTGCGTGTGCCTCGCCCACCTGGTACGAGCGGTTTGCGGGCAGGGCAAGCCGGTCGCGCTCAGCCCTTGGGCTGGCGGCTTGGGCGGCGATGATGTACGCCTTGATGCTGGGCAGCCTCGCGCCCACGAGCCGCAGCCCTGTGACAGTTCTCGCTACCCGCGGCGCCTGCCAACGTACTGGATGCGGGTGGCCTGGATGTGCCCGGCGTCGATCGCTGATTGCTCATCGTCCTCGCTTGTGCCGGGGAGTTCGGGGAAGAGGTATGGCCCGTATGTGAGCTGTTCGGGTTCGAACCGGGCAGCCAGCTGGAGCAGGATGTCGTGGCCAGTGTGCAGGCCCTCGCCATCCGCCCAGGAACGGCAGTAGGTCTCCCACGGCTGGCCTGACGCACGCCACTCCGCACGGCGCTCCTGCAGCCAGCCCGGCTCACCCTCCGGCCCCTGCAGGCGGTCGAAGCACCACCGGGCGGTGGCCGCGTCGAACCGTTCGCGGGCCCATTCCACCACCACCAGCACGCCGTCGGTCGCGAGTGCCGCCTCGACCCGGTTCAGCACCTCGCTGAGGTCAGCGACATGATGCAGGGACGTGCACGCCACGATGGCGTCCGCCGGTCTTGGCAGGTCGTAGTGCTCGAACTCGACGCGGTGGTAACCGGGATCGTCGGGCGCGTCGGGGTCGATGCCGGTCACGCTGTACCCGCTCGCGCGCAGCCTCGGAACGAAGCCACCGAGCGGCCCGCAGCCGATCTCGAGTACCTGGGCTGGGGGGTGTGGCAGCTGTGCGTGGACGTGTGGCCACACCGCAGCGAGCCATCGCTCATCAGGGGTCACGCGGCCAGAGCTTACGCTCGCCCCGCATCCCCTCAAACAGAGGCGGGCCGGTGCCGGAATTTTTGCCCGGGTCACTCAACCGCCAGCACTGAAGCCACGATGACGATGTCGATGACCAGGCCGAACGTGAGCCACGGATGGTAGAACAGGCCGAGCAGCAGGAAGGACGCTATGGCGGCGGCGACCGCCACCGGCGGCCACCAGGCGACATGCGCAAGGAAGCCGAGACCGGCCGCGGAAAAACCCGCGACAACGACCACCACCAGAACGGTCCCTATCGACTGCACCTGCCGCCGGCCACGGTGAAGCGCAGCGAGCACGGGGGAGCGGTCAACGTGGAACGGCCACTCGGGTGCTCCCGGCTTGGGCGGGGGAGGGCTTGCCAGGTACGAGGTGTGGATAAGCCCATGGCCAATGAGAAGCAGCCCGATGATCCATCGCCATCCCATCTCTGATCACTACCCGCCGCCGGTAACATGACCCGCCGGACACTGCGCAGCAACCCCGTCGCGCGCGCCAATGTGGACCCGGGGGACTGGATCGTGCCGGTTCGGTGTGGCTTGCCGCCGTGACGGGCGCGGACCCGCTACGCTGCTGCGTCAAACCTCCCTTTACTGGAGCATTCCGAGATGCTGGTGCTGCACGGGTTCTGGTCCCCTCACAACGGCTTGTGCCTGTGGGCCGAAGATTCAGAGCTCACGGTCAAGAGTCCCAGCCAGGCACTGCGGTCCGCACGGCCGCATTCGTTCGCCGTGCCAGCCAGCGTGCTCGCTGGAATCCATGCGGGTAAACCAGGCGAGACGCCCCTGCTGCTGCCGTCCCTGCGCAGCGCGCCGCTGGACTCACCGGAACTCATCAGGATCACCCCGCGCCCGGCCGCGCGGTCGGCGCCCGCGCTGCTGCCGTGGAAGGTTCCCGTCGTCACGCTGGACGCCGCTCTGGCGCTGACGGCACTGACAAGGCGGACACCGGACATCCGGTACGGCGCGTCACTGGACTACTGGTCTGAGGTCGCCACGTTCGCGGGCGAGCTCGTGACCCGCGGCCGGGTACTGCCCTGCCTCGCGCGCGCCAGCACCGGCGGCATCGCCCGGTGGCGGCCCGTTCTGCAAGGACCCGACGTCATCGCCATGCACACGCTGGTCACGGCGATGCCCCCGGTCAGCCGGGCCGTGCCCGGCGAGGACGATCCGCACGAGCTGGTCACCGCAGCGCTGAGCGCGCTGGTGGATGCGACCGTGCGCGAGACGCTCCCGGCCGGGATACGGCTCACGCCGCCCCGGTCGGGCCGGCGCCCCGCGCGGCTGCCGGTGGTGGAGGCCTGGCTGGCGGCGCTGACGGCACCGGACGGCCGGTTCGCCGCCGATGCTGGTGACCTCGATGCGCTGGCCAGGGTGCTGCAACCCTGGCAGGAGGTGGGCGCCGGCCAGGCGGGTCCCGCACGGGCCACGTTCCGGCTGGCGGAGGTGCCCGGCGAGCCGGCCTTCGGCGGCGCTGACTGGCCAGACGCGGACCTGGAGTGGCCCAGAGCCGACGGCCCCAACGATTACGCGACCACTGACCCGGAGGGCATCGGGCACGTTGCTGTAAAGGGCTCAGTTTCCCCCGGCGGACAGGAGCCTGAGCCCCCGGATGGGGGTGACTCCGGGTCCGCCGACAGCCGGTGGCGGCTGGAGTTCCTGCTGCAGTCCATGCACGACCCGAGCCTGCTGGTGCCCGCGGCGCAGGCATGGGCCGACGACGGCAGCCTGAGCCGATGGCTGGCCCGCCCGCAGGAACTGCTGCTCGCCGAGCTTGGGCGCGCCAGCCGGATCTACCCCGAACTCGCCGACGGCCTGCGGCAGCCCGCGCCGTGCGCGCTCGGCCTGGACGCCGACGGCGCCTACCACTTCCTGTCCACCGTGGCACCGGCGCTCGACGAAGCGGGGTTCGGGGTGCTGCTGCCCTCCTGGTGGGACCAGCGGCGCAAGCTCGGGCTGACCATGTCGGCGCACACACCCGTCGACGGCGTCGTGCAGAAGACCAGCAAGTTCGGCAGGAACCAGCTGATGGACTTCCGCTGGGAGCTAGCGATCGGTGATGACACCCTCACCGACGAGGAGATCACCGCGCTCGCCGAGACCAAGGCCCCGCTCATCCGGCTGCGCGGCATGTGGGTCGCCGTCGACCCGGAACAGCTCAAGCGCGGGCTGGCCTTCCTGAAACGCACACCCACCGGCCAGGCGACCGCTGGTGAGATCCTGCGCCTGGCCGCCAGTCACCCGGATGACGCGGACACCCCGCTGCCGCTCAGCGCCGTACGGGCTGATGGCTGGCTGGGAGAGTTGCTGGCAGGCGCCGTTTTGCATTCTGTGCAGTTTGTGCCCGTGCCGGCCGATTTCCAGGCCGACCTGCGGCCCTACCAGGAACGGGGGCTGTCGTGGCTGGCTTTCTTGTCCTCGCTCGGGCTCGGGGCGTGCCTGGCCGACGACATGGGGCTCGGCAAGACGGTTCAGCTGCTGGCCCTGGAAGCGGCGGTGCGGGCCGGCAACCCGGCAGCCGGCCCGACGCTGCTGCTGTGCCCGATGTCGCTGGTCGGCAACTGGCAGCGGGAGGCCGCGAAGTTCGCGCCCAAGCTGCGGGTGTATGCCCACCACGGGCGCGAGCGCCTGCGCGGGGAGCCATTGCGTGACGCGCTGGAACAGACCGACATGATGCTCACCACGTACGCCACGGCGACCCGCGACATGGACGAGCTGGCAGGTTACGAATGGCACCGGGTGGTGCTCGACGAGGCCCAGGCGATCAAGAACAGCCTGTCGCAGTCCGCCAAGGCCGTGAAGCGCCTGGACGCCGGCCACCGGGTCGCGCTGACCGGGACGCCGGTGGAAAACCGGCTGGCAGAACTGTGGTCCATCATGGATTTCCTCAACCCGGGGATGCTCGGCTCGTCTGAGCTGTTCCGCACCCGGTATTCGATCCCGGTGGAGCGCCACGGCCTCACCGAGCCGGCGGAACGGCTGCGCGCCATCACCCGGCCTTACGTGCTGCGCAGGCTCAAGACCGACCCGGCCATCATCAGCGACCTGCCAGACAAGATCGAGATCAAGCAGTACTGCCAGCTCACCACCGAGCAGGCCTCGCTCTACCAGGCCGTCGTGGACGACATGATGGAGAAGATCGACAACTCCGAGGGGATCGAGCGCCGGGGCAACGTGCTCGCCGCGATGGCCAAACTCAAGCAGGTCTGCAACCACCCGGCGCTGCTGCTGCACGACCGGTCAGCCATCGGCGCCCGCTCGGGCAAGGTCATCCGGCTCGAAGAGATCCTGGACGAGATCATCGCCGAGGGCGACAAGGTTTTGTGCTTCACCCAGTTCACCGAGTTCGCTGAGATGCTGCTGCCACACCTGGCGGCGCGTTTTGGGACCGATATCGCTTACCTGCACGGCGGCACGCCGCGCAAGCGGCGGGATGAGGTTGTCGGCGCCTTCCAGACCGACGGTGGCCCGCCCATCTTCCTGCTGTCGCTCAAGGCTGGCGGCACCGGGCTGAACCTCACCGCCGCCAGCCATGTGATTCACCTCGACCGGTGGTGGAACCCGGCGGTGGAGAACCAGGCCACCGACCGTGCCTTCCGGATCGGCCAGAAACGCAACGTGCAGGTGCGCAAGTTCATCTGCACCGGGACCCTGGAAGAGAAGATCGACGAAATGATCGAGGAGAAGAAGGCCCTGGCCGATCTGGTGATCAGCGACGGGGAGGGCTGGCTGACCGAGCTGTCCACCCGCGACCTGCGGCAGGTGTTCGAACTGTCAAAGGAAGCCGTCAGTGAGTAGCTGGTACCCGCCGCCGTCGCGCCCGCGCGCTGTCGAGGGCGGGCTGAAAGCCCGCAGCGCGCGCGGCGCCATCGCGCAGACGTGGTGGTCGGAGCGGTTTATCACGGTCCTGGAAGAAATCGGCATGGGCAACCGGATGCAGCGTGGGCGCAGCTACGCCCGGAAGGGCCAGGTGATCACGCTTGACGTGGACCCCGGCTCCGTCACCGCGCGGGTCCAGGGCAGCCGGGCCCGGCCGTACCGGGTCCGGGTCGGCATCACCGCGTTTGGCAAGCACGAGTGGGCCAAGCTGGAGCGGGTTCTCGCGGCCAGCGCCTGGTACACGGCCAGGCTGCTCGCTGGTGAGATGCCCGAGGACATCGAGGACGTCTTCGCGGGCCAGGGGCTGCCGCTGTTCCCGACCGCGGCCGCGGACCTGTCGATGGACTGTTCCTGCCCGGACTGGGAGGTTCCGTGCAAGCACATCGCCGCGGTGTTCTACCTGCTTGCCGAGTCCTTCGACGAAGACCCGTTCACCATCCTCGCCTGGCGCGGACGGGAAAGGGACGACCTGCTGGCGAACCTGCGGGCCGCGCGCTCCGACGGCCCGGCCGCCGCTGACGATGGCGCGCCGGCAGGCGTCCCGCTGGCCGACTGCCTTGACTCCTTCTTTGCGATGCAGGCTGAGATTCCCCCCACGAGCCCGCCCGCGACGTCGCCCGCGGCCCTGCTTGAGCAACTGCCGCCGGTCGGCCTCACGGTGCGGGGGCGGTTGCTCACGGACCTGCTGCGCCCTGCCTACCTGGCGTTCGGTGAGGACGCACAGTCCGCGGCGCCCCACGCATGACCTGCCGGTGGTGTAGTACGCGCAGTTATCCCACAAGCGGGTCCTGTACGGCAGTCCCCGCCGGGGCCTGGGCGGGGAGAGTGCCAGCGGGTTCCTGCCGGCGGGTTCCGTCGCGGGCCGCGACCAGCACCCCGAGCAGGATCAGTGCCACACCGGAAAGCTGTTCTGCGGAGGGGCGCTCCCCCAAGATGACGGCACTGAGCGCAACGGCACCGATCGGCTGCAGCAGGAGCAGGCCGCTGACCAGCCCGGCCGGCAGGCGTGGCATCGACACGGTGATCAGCAACCATCCGATGACTTGCGAGGACAGTGCGAGCAAGGCGAGCCAGCCGAGGGCCGGCCAGAGCGGTCCTATCCGCAGGTCATGCAGGAACAGCCCGAAGACAAGGGATGCGACAGCCGTTCCCAGCGTTGCCTCATAGAGGGGCTGGGCGACGGTTCCTGCCGCACCACGGCCGTCCGGGGCCGCGGTCGCCTGCCGCAAGAGCAGGATGAACGCCGCGTACAGAAACGCCGTGCCTACCCCGAAGACCGCACCGAGCACGGGGTTGCTGCCATAGGAATGTGATCCGCCGACGCCCGCCACGGCCACGATTCCGGCCAGCATTAGGGGCAGCGCGAGCGCGAAGGAGCGCGATGGCCGCTCGGAAAGAAGCCACCACGCCAGCCCGGCGACGATGAGGACCTGCAGGTTGCCTATCACAGTGGCCAGCCCCGCGCCGATCGCGGAAATCGAGTGGCTCCACAGAATCAGGTCACCAGCAAGAAAGACGCCGGACAGGCGGGCCATCCAGCGACTCCTGACTGGCATGGGTGGCACGCCGCGCCTGCGCTCCAGCAGGACCAGTGCTCCGAGCACCGGCAGGGCGAACAGGCACCGGAACAAGGCCGTGGCGCTCGCCGAAGACCCAGCCAGCCGCATGAGAACTGCCGAGCCCGCGATGCACATCGCACCCGCAAGGGCCGTGATGGCCGCACGCCTCGGCGAAACTTCCACCACGCACCCCCCGCGCATGTCAGGAGCAATCGGCATGAACACTGCTTACACTATCCAGGCGGGTGCTCAGGCCGGCCGCGGACCCGCGCTGCTCCCTGGAACCACCCCCGGAATGGCTGCACCGCTTCTCCCCGGTCGGCTGCACCGCTTCTGTCTTCAGTGGATGTGCCGCTTCTCTCCTCAGTCGGCTGTGCCGTTCGGAGGTCTGTGCAAGGCCGAAACCGGGACGTATGATCACCGTGTTGCAGGACGCTGATTGAGGGGTGTCGCAATGGCAGCTGATGAAGTCCGTGCCCCCACCCCCGGCGAGTCCGCGTCTGGGCGTGGCCAGCCGCAGGCGCTGCGCCGCGGCGCGGTTCCCTTCGCGGGGGTCCTTTTCCAGTCGATCACGTTTATGGCCCCCGCCATTGCCGCCGCCTTCTCGATTCCGGCAGGCTTCGCATTCGCCGGCGGGGCCGCACCCCTGGCGGTCATCGTCGCCCTCGCCGCCGCGCTGATCGCCGCCAGCTCGGTTGCCCAGCTGGCCAAGCACATGCCCTCGGCGGGTTCGTTCTATACCTATGTGAGCACCAGCATCCACTCAGGGCTCGGCTTCCTTGTGGCCTGGGTTTTCGAGCTTGCATTGCTGGTCGGCGGGGCGTTCCTCGCCGTCCAGATCGGGATCATCGTCTCCGGCATCCTGTCCACGGATCTCGGGGTGTCCGCCAGCCTGTGGTGGATCTGGATGGTCCTGGGATCGGTGCTGGTCTTCGTCCTCGGCTATCTCGGCATCCGGGCCTCGACCGGCGTGGGTGAGCTGCTTGGCGCCTTCGAGATCCTTGTGTTCCTTGCCCTCGCGATAACCCTGATCGTCAAGGCCGGCGGGCACAACACGCTGGCGGTGTTCGGAACACGGTACGCCACTATCGCTCACTTCCATGGTTTCTCCGGGGTGTTCGCGGCGTCGGTGTTCAGCATCCTGGCGTTCATCGGCTTTGAGGAGGCCGCACCGATCGCCGAGGAAGCGCACAACCCGCGCCGTCATGTCCAGGTCGCTGTGCTGCTTTCGTGCCTGCTCATCGGGCTCTTCTACATCCTCACCACGTATGCGAGCACCGTTTTCTTCGGCCCCCACCGGATGGCAAACCTCGTCACCCTGGGGAACAGCAATCCCTGGCAGAATCTTCTTGCGCGCAATGCCTGGGGAACGGTCGGCTACGTGGTCGTTTTCGTCGCGCTGCTGAACTCCGTGATCGCCAACCAGAACGCGGTGAATAACTCGTCGACCAGAAACATGTTCGCGATGGGGCGGATCCGCCTGCTGCCGTCACTGTTCGCCCAGTTGACGCGCAGGCACCGGGCACCGTACCTGGGCTTGTGGGCGCAACTGGTCATTACGGTGGGAATCAGCTTCTGGCTTGGATACCAGTACGACCCGTACACCGCTTTCCTGCTCACCGCCACCATCATCGTGGACGTGTTCACGCCCTTGTTCATCCTGCTGAACCTCGCCTGCATCGTGTACTACGCCAGATACCGCAGGCACGAGTTCAACTGGCTGCTGCATGGCCTGCTGCCTGCGCTCGGCATCGTCGCTTTCATCCCGGCATTCCTTGCGGGGGCTGGCATCCCGGTGTTCAAGTTCATCACCCCGCTGCCCCCACCACTGTCCTATGCCGGGCCAGCGGTGGGTGTGTGGCTGCTGATTGGGATCGCTTATCTGATCTACCTGTATGTGAGGCATCCGGGGCGCGTCCTGGAGACACGCCGGATCTTTGTCGATGACGAGGCCCGGTAGGGAGCAGCCGTAACCGGCCATCCGGCGAAAGTGCGTGCCGCCGGGAAGGAGTCTTGTGCTCGTCCGCTATCGTGTACGGGCAGTTCGTGCACTGGCAGTTCGTGCACTGGCACTTCGTTTACGGCTGTGATTCCCGCCCGCGTGTATATCAGTGAGGAGAGCCTGGCCGTTGATACTGAATAAACGGCCTAATCGGGGTACAGGCTAACAGTGCGGGGGCTTAGCCGGTTACCGCTGCCCAGGGAACTTGTCCCGGCCTGGCGGTGCCGGGGTGCCTGCGCAGCGGACCGGAGAACGTCGGAGCGGGGAAAACATGACGTGGCCTTCTGGAACCTGGGACAGGGCGGGAACTGTGGCGGGCGGCATCGCCGTATGGCCGGGCAGTCGCTACCCACTGGGGGCGGCTTATGACGGGATAGGGACCAACTTCGCGCTGTTCTCAGAGGTGGCGGAGCAGGTCGATCTGTGCCTCTTCGACGATAAGGGAGCCGAAACCCGTGTGCCGCTCCGCGAGGCGGATGCTTTTGTCTGGCACTGCTACCTGCCGGGTGTCGCACCAGGTCAGCGTTACGGCTACCGAGTTCACGGGCCCTACGCACCAGCATCCGGTCATCGGTGCAATGCGGCCAAGTTGCTGCTGGATCCGTATGCGAAGGCGGTGGAGGGGAGCGTTGACAACGATCCCGCCATTTTCTCCTATCCACGGGGAGATCCGGACGCGCGCAGCGATGCGGATTCCGCACCGCATGTCCCGCGGTCGGTCGTGGTGAGCCCGTATTTCGACTGGGATGTCGACCGGCCGCCCCGCACGCCCTATCACGAGACGGTGATCTACGAAGCACATGTTCGCGGCCTCACAAAACTGCACCCGGGCATCCCGCCAGCGCACCGCGGAACCTACCTGGGCCTGGCGCACCCCGCAGTCATTGAGCACCTCCAGGCGCTTGGCGTCACAGCAGTCGAATTAATGCCCGTACATCAGTTCGTTGCCCACAACCTCCTCATCGAGCGCGGGCTGACGGACTACTGGGGCTATAACACCATCGGTTTCTTCGCGCCGCACAACGCCTATTCTGCCGGCGGTTCGCGCGGTGAGCAGGTGCAGGAATTCAAGTCGATGGTCCGCGCGCTGCATGAAGCGGGGATCGAAGTGATCCTCGACGTGGTGTACAACCACACCGCCGAGGGCAATCATCTAGGTCCGACCCTGTGTTTCCGTGGCATCGACAATGCCGCCTACTACCGGCTCGTTGATGGCGACCCGCGTTTCTATATGGACACCACGGGGACTGGAAACAGTCTCTTCATGCGTCACCCGCACGTCCTGCAGATGATCATGGATTCGCTGCGGTACTGGGTGACCGAAATGCACGTGGACGGGTTCAGGTTCGACCTTGCCGCCGCCCTGGCCCGCCAGTTCCACGAGGTGGACCGGCTGTCGGCGTTTTTCGAAGTCGTGCAGCAGGACCCGGTGGTATCCCAGGTCAAGCTCATCGCCGAACCGTGGGATGTTGGCGAGGGCGGGTACCAGGTCGGCAACTTCCCGCCCCTGTGGAGTGAGTGGAACGGGAAGTACCGTGACACCGTCCGGGATTTCTGGCGGGGCCAGCCCGCGGCGCTGCCAGAGTTCGCTTCCCGCCTGACCGGCTCCAGCGACCTGTACGCGGGCGACGGCAGGCGGCCAGTGGCGTCGATCAATTTCATCACCTGCCACGACGGTTTCACCATGCACGATCTTGTTTCCTATGAACGCAAGCACAATGAGGAAAATGGTGAAGGGAACCGGGACGGCACTGACGACAATCGCTCCTGGAACTGCGGGGTGGAGGGCCCTACCGGCAACCCCGCCATCATCGCGCTGCGGGAACGGCAGAAGCGCAACTTTCTCGCTACGCTGTTCCTGTCGCAGGGCGTCCCGATGCTGCTCGCCGGCGACGAGATTGGCCGGACCCAGCGAGGCAACAACAACGCCTACTGCCAGGACAGCGAGATCTCATGGATCTCCTGGCCGCTGGGGACCACAGCCGAAACGGATCAGGCGCTGTTTGAGTTCGTGGGGAAGCTCATCCGGATCCGCGCCGATCATCCTGTCTTCCGGCGCCGCAGGTTCTTCCGCGGACAGCCGGTCGGTGATATGAGTGATCAGCTTCGTGACATCGTATGGTTCACCCGCGCCGGCAAGGAGATGACCGGCGGCGACTGGGAGGCGGGTATGGCCAAGACACTCACCGTTTTCCTCAACGGCGACGCCATCAGCGAACCGGACGACCGGGGCGAGCCGATCCGCGACAGTTCCTTTCTGCTGCTGTTCAACGCCAGCGGGCAGGACCTGGCATTCACCATCCCGCCGACCCGTTATGGAGCGCGCTGGGCGAAGGAACTCGACACCGCAGTGCCCTTGAATCTGGCCGAGCCTGCGAGCCCTGCCAAGCCAGGCGACGCCGTCGTCGTGTCCAGCCGCTCGGTGCAGGTGCTGTGCCGAACCTGATGCGGCGGCAGCACCGCGCGCCAGTCTCAAGCCCGTTCTCACGCTGGCAGCAACTGGGGAGGGCCAGCCCGCACCGAGACTCCCGCAGAGTACAGAACGCTTGCTGGCTCCCCGCTGGGTGCTGGCAGGCCGGTGGCCGAGATGAGGTCATCGGCCAGATCGACCAGCTGGGCTTGCTGGAGGCGCCAGCGCGGATGCTCGTTTGGCAGGTAATAGGGTCGGCGACCGTACCAGGCCGCGTGCAGCCCCCAGCGTGCGGTGAGGAAGTGCTCCAACGCCGACGGCTCAGCGATCGGTTCGCCCACGCGGACGGTCAGCCGGGACGCGGTGCCGCCGGGACCCGGCCAGCGGCGGCTGCTGGTATAGGTCACGGCGTCACCATCGCGCCTTACCCGCATCCTGGCCCATCGGTACGGCAGCCGGAACCCGGTGCGGCCCGCGGTGGCCGGCGCGAGCCGCGAAGCTTCCATCGAGCAGAACACCACGCCGCGACGGCCGTCCGGCCCGACGGAGTACAGCCGGACGTTGGTCTCAGGAAACGATCCGAGGTAGGGGAGCCCGGGCAGGCCGAAAAATCCAACACGGTACATCCGGAGCGCGATCAGCCCGACGTAGCTGGTGCCGTCGATGACATCGGGGCGGGTGCCTGGCGGCATCAGCGGCGCGACCAGCTCCGGGTCGGCCGGCCAGTGCAGGAAGGTGACATCGCGCCAGTGCTGGGTGAGCAGAGCGAGCCCGACCGGCCTGGGCGCGTCGGTGGTCACGGGCTCTGCGACGGCCATTGCGGGGTCCATGCGGTATACCATCACCCTCCGTGCGGCCGGTGAACCTCGCATCCGTGGCGGGCGAGTTGTACGCGCTCGCCCCTGCCGAGTTCCGGGCTGCCCGGGATGAGCGGGCGGCCCAGGAACGCGCGGCCGGGCGCCGGGACCTCGCCGGCGGGATCTCCAAGTTCCGCCGCCCCACCGTGAGTGCGTGGCTGGTGAACCAGCTTGCCCGCGAGGCCGCCGGCCAGGTAGCCAGCTTGCTTGAACTTGGCGAGTCGCTGCGCGCGGCACAAGAGGAACTGGCAGGCGAGCGGCTGCGGGAGTTGTCCGCTCAGCGCCGGCAGGTGGTTCCCTCCCTTATACAAGCGGCCAAACGGATTGCATCCGGCGCCGGTCAACCAGTCAGCGCACAGGTCGAACGAGAGGTGCTGGCCACCTTCGAGGCCGCCCTGGCTGATCCTGATGCGGCTGAGGCGGTCCGTTCCGGGTGCCTGACCAGCGCTCTTTCTTACGTCGGGCTTGGCGGGACCAATCTGGCCGAAGCTGTTGCCGTGCCGGCCGGACCAGCGAAACCGGCTGCACCAGCGAAACCGGCTGCACCAGCGAAACCGGCTGCACCAGCGAAGCCGGGCACCGCAAAGCCACGCGCACACGAATCGGCCGCGGCGCAGCGTCCGGACCGCGAGGCGGCGGCGGCGCAACGGGAGGCGCGCGAGGCTGCGGCCGCCGAGAGCGACCATCGGGAAGCTGCATCCATGGCCCAAGAGGCCAGGGATGCACTGGCGGACGCCGATCGGCGGGTTGCCGGGATTCGCGAACAGCAAGAGAGTGTGCGGCGGCGAATCGAGGAGCTTGAGCAGCAATTGGCAGCGTCTGAGGTGGAGCGTGCCCAGGCCGCGCGCTCGCTGCGGGAGGCGCAGCGAAGTCGGGAGGGAGCCGCCCGGTCGCTGGACGCGGCGCAGCGGCGGCTCACGAAAGCCCAGGCCAGAGCGGACCGCCACCGACGCCCCGGGTAGCAGCAGCACATTGCCCGGGGGCGAGGATGCCGGGCGGCCGTGCCTGCGGCATCACGGGGCGCTGGGTGGGTAGCGGGTTTACTCGTTCAGCGCGGGAGGCGACATTATGGCACGGGCCATATGGACCGGATCGTTGGCATTCGGGCTGGTCAACGTCCCTATTGGGCTATATCCAGCAACCGAGGACAAAACCATCCACTTCAATCAGTTCCAGGCGGGCACGTCTGACCGCATCCGCTACAAGCGGGTCAACGAGCGCACCGGGCGGGAAGTGGGCCTCGCCCACATCGTGCGTGGTCACGAGGTAGGCAAAGGCGAGTATGTCCTGGTCACCGATGAGGAACTTGAGGCAGTCGAACCCGGGCGGTCCCGCACGATCGACATCACCGACTTCGTGGACCTCGCCGAGATCGACCCGGTCTACTTTCAGAAGACGTATTACCTCGCACCGCAGGGTGAGGGTGCCGAACGCGCGTACGGGCTGCTTCGCCAGGCGATGGCGGCCACGGGTAAGGCTGGCATCGCGACCTTCGTGATGCGGGGCAAGCAGTACCTGGTCGCGGTCCGCGCCGAAGAAGAAGCGCTCGTGCTGGAGACGATGTTCTTCGCTGATGAAGTACGGGCTGCGCGGGACGAGATCGAAAACCTGCCCGCAGAACACGCTGTCCGTGGCCGCGAGCTATCGATCGCGAAACAGCTCATCGAGTCGATGGCGGTTGCCTGGCAGCCGGGGAATTACCGGGATACCTACCGGGAACGCGTCGAGGACCTGATTGAGCGCAAGCGCCATGGCGAAGAGGTCGTGAGCGAGACTGCCCCGCCGGAAGAGGGCCAGGTCGTGGACCTCATGGACGCGCTCCGCCGCAGTGCCGAGGCCGCCCGTGCCAGGAAGGCAGGAAAGGGCAAAGGTTGACAGTCTCCTTAATGTGATAGATAGTCTCTAGTTAGAACCTGTCTTGAAAGTGGGTGACTGTCATGGAAATTTCCGCTACCCGGCGCTGGGGCGCGGTCGCCGCTTTGGGCCTCAGCGTCCTGGTCGTCGGGCTCGACCTGACCGTGCTCAACCTCGCCCTTCCCACGCTTGCCCGCGAACTGCACGCCTCTACCGGGGACCTGCAGTGGTTCATCGCGGCGTACAGCCTGGTCGTCGCCGCCTTCCTGCTTCCCGCGGGCATGCTCGGGGACCGGCTTGGCCGCAAGAAGGTTCTGATCCTGGCGCTGATCATGTTCGGGGCGAGTTCTGCGGCCTGTGCGTATTCGGTTTCAGCAGGTGAGCTCATCGCGGCCCGGGCGGTGCTGGGACTTGGGGCCGCCGCGATTCTGCCGCTTGCCTTGTCGGTACTGCCGGTGTTGTTCACCGAGGAGGAGCGGCCGAGGGCGATCGCGGCCGTCAGCGCGGCGATCTTCCTCAGCTACCCGGTGGGCCCGATTCTCGGCGGCTGGCTGCTCGACAGGTTCTGGTGGGGCTCTGTCTTCCTGATCAACGTTCCAGTCGTCATCGTTGCCGTCGTGGTTGTGGCGCTGCTCATGCCGGAATCGCGGAGCGCAGAGCGCCCGCGCGTGGACCTGATCGGCATGGGGATCTCCAGCCTCGGGCTGACAGCGCTGACCTACGGCACGATCAAGGCCGGTGAGAATGGCTGGGGAAACAGGGTCGCGCTGACCGGAATGCTCGGCGGAGTTGCCGTTCTGGGCCTGTTCGTGCTCTGGGAGCGGGCTGCCGGACGGCGGGCGATCCAGCCACTGGTGGACCTCAGCCTGTTCCGGTCGGCCCGGTTCACCTGGGGCACGATCCTGACCACGGCTGTGTCGTTCGCGATGTTCGGGATCCTGTTTGCGATGCCGCAGTACTTCCAGGATGTCCGAGGCTTCAACGCACTCGGCAGCGGGCTCCGGCTGCTGCCGCTGATTCTCGGCATGCTGGTGGGCCTCGTTCTCGGTGGGCGGCTGACCGAGCCGCGCCGGAGCGGGCCGGGGACGGCGGAGGGCGTGAAGCCGGAACCCAGGGCCGGTGCCAAACTGCTGGTCACGGCTGGGTTCGCGGTGATGGCCGCGGGGCTGGCGGTGGGCGCGTTCACAAAGATCAGCAGCGGCACTGGGTTCGCCGCGGCATGGTTCGCCGTGGCCGGCGCCGGGCTTGGGCTCGCGATACCTTCGGCGATGAATGCCGCGCTTGGTGCCCTGTCCGCCGAGCGGAGCGGGGCCGGATCAGCGCTTATCTCGGCGATGCGGCAGGTCGGTGCCACGATTGGAGTGGCGGTCCTCGGCACGATCTTGAACTCGGTCTATCGCGGTCAGCTCCACCTGGGAGGGCTTCCGCCGCGCATCGCTGACGCGACGCGCGACAGCGTCGGTGTCGGCGTGCTTGTCGCGCACAAGCTGGGTTCCGCCCCGCTGCTGGATGCCGTCAGGACCGCGTTCGTGCACGGCATGGACGTCATGCTGTGGGTGTGCGGTGGCCTTGCCCTCGCCAATGCGCTGCTCGCGCTCACCTTCCTTCCCCGGCAGGCCAGCACGGCGAGCCAGACAGCGCAGACCGTGCCGGCCGGGCAGTCCGCCACCGCCCAGGTTGGGGAACGGGAAGGCTGACGACCATGGCTGATGTCCCGCGGCTTGGCCTGCGAGAACGGAAGAAAGCCAAAACGCGTGCCGCCATCCGGCGGCACGCGCTCCTGTTGTTCCGCAAGCAGGGGTACGAGCAAACCACTGTGGATCAGATCGCCGACGCAGCCGAGATCTCCCCGGCAACCTTCTACCGCTACTTCCCGACCAAGGAAGATGTGGTACTGAAGGACGATCTGGACCTGCTCACCGTGGAGGCGCTGGAAGCACAGCCCCTGTCCCTCAGCCCGATAGCGGCGCTCCGCGCAGCGGTGGCAGCCACGGTCGCCTCGCTGAGCCCAGAGGAACTGGCCCGGTTCCGCGAAACCGCCGAACTGAGCCTGGCCGTTCCCGAGGTGCGGGCCAGGGCGCTCGATGAGTTCATCCGCTCCATGCAGGTCATGGCGCGCGCCGTCGCCCGGCGGGCTGGCCGTGACCCGGAAGATCCTGCGGTCGCCAACCTGGCCGGTGCGGTGGTCGGCGTCATCATGGCCGCCGCCCTGGGCAGCATGGGCGGTGCCGGGCATGGCGCTGAGGACCTGTTCGCACGGATTGACGCAGGCCTGGCTCACCTGGAGGCGGGACTTCCGCTCTAGCCCGGCTCTAGCCCGGAAGATCATGCCAGCGCGCCAGCACCAGCCCGGAAGATCATGCCAGCGCGCCAGCGCCAGCCCGGCCTGCCGGGGGGCTGCGTGAGGGCTTCCGCCGTGGGTAGGCGCAGCCTGTGACCAGCTTGCGAGAACTTGCGGAAGAGGCGGCATCCTGCACCCGGTGCGAACTTTACCGGCGTGCCACGGCGACCGTCTTCGGCGAGGGACGGTCCAGGGCGGCGCTGGTTTTGGTGGGCGAACAGCCCGGGGACGCAGAGGACAAACAGGGCCACCCGTTCGTGGGGCCGGCCGGAAAGCTCCTGGACCGGGCACTGCATGACAGCGGAATCCGCCGTGAGGACGCCTACATCACCAATGCGGTCAAGCACTTCAAGTGGGAGCCGCGTGGTAAGCGCCGCATACATCAGCGGCCCAACGGAAGCGAGATCAAGGCTTGCCGCCACTGGCTGGAAGCCGAATTGGGGACCATCGGTCCACGCGTCGTGGTAGCCCTCGGCGCCACCGCTGGCGTGTCACTTTTTGGCTCCCGCTTCCGGGTCGGCGAGCACCGCGGCCAGGTCGAGGAAGCGGAGGTTGGGGCGTGGACGGGCCTGGTGGTGAGCACGATCCATCCTTCGGCGGTGCTGCGGGCGCCGGACCCAGCGGCCAGGGAGAGCGCGTACGGAGGTTTCGTCGCGGATCTCACGCTGGCCGGCAAGGCCGCCGCCCGACCGGCCTGAACCTCGCGGGCGGTCCACGTCGGATCCGTCCCGGGTGGGGCCCCGTCCGATCCGCCCCCGGGGGTGGGACAGGTCCCGTCCGATCCCGTCGCGGGGTTGGGGCCGGTCCCGTCAGATCCCGTCCCGGGGTGGGACCGGTATCCGTGCGAGATCCTTGGCGACGGCGATCGCGCCGGGGAAGGCCGCCGCCGCTTCGCTGGCGAGCCTCCGGCCGTTGTCTTCGGCGTAACGCTGGGAGAAGTGGGTCAGAACGAGCAGGCGGGCACCGGATTCGGCGGCGATCCGGCCGGCCTCGCTGGCGGTCAGATGCCCGTACTCCCGTGCGAGCGCGGCATCATCCGCAGCGAACGTGGACTCGCATACCAGCATGTCCACCCCCTCAGCCAGGGAGAAAGCAGCGTCGCAAAGCCGGGTGTCCATGACGAAAGCAAAACGCTGGCCGCGGCGCGGCTCACTCACCTCCTCCACCGTTACCCGGTGGTCCCCGATGACGATGGAGCGTTCCCGCTGCAGACGCCCCACGTCCGGCCCGCTGATGCCATGGGCGGCGAGCTTGGCGGGGATCATGCGCCGGCGGTCCGGCTCGGTGAGCCGGTATCCGATGGACGGGACAGTGTGCGACAGCGGTTGCGCTTCCAGGCGGTACGGGGGCGCCTGGGCGATCGTCTCCGCGCCGCCAACCGGCCGCTCGCGGAGGGTGACAACATCGCGGAAGATCGCCGCGTGCCGCAGCCGGCTGAACAACTCCCGGCCCTCCGCCGGATAGCAGGCTTCGGCGGGGTGAGAAACCTGGTCCAGGGCCATCCGCTGCAGGACACCGGGCACGCCGAGGCAGTGATCACCGTGGAAATGGCTGATGCAGATGCGGGTGATCTGATGGGCCGTGACACCAGCGAACAGCATTTGGCGCTGGGTGCCTTCACCAGGGTCGAAGAGCAGTCCTTCGCCATCCCAGCGCAGCAGGTAACCGTTGTGGTTACGGGTGCGCGTCGGCACCTGGCTGGCCGTACCGAGGACGACCAATTCACGGTTGGACACAAGATCCGACCCTACGCGGGCCTGGATCAGCTGCTGTCTGCCCAGCGCAGTGTCGCGCAGACGCCATCCCGGGGGGAACGGATTCCTTCCTGCGGAGCGGCCGGCTCCTTCGTGGCGATGACATCCTCCGGGAGGAAGAAGAGATCCGCGTCCGTGACCGCGAGCGCGCGGACGATGGCCGCGTCGGCGCGATCCTTCACCGGGGCGGTCACCCCCCAGTCCCCAAGCTCCGCCTCGCGGACGGCCACATCCGTTCCGCCAGGACCAATCCACACCTCCGCGGTGGAGGTTGGACGGTCAGCGACGAAAAGCTCGGCGACCCGGCCATCCCGGAGCGCCGCCAGGGTGTCGTCCACGCCCTCCACCGCGCCGGAGTGGGCCCTCTGGGCGTGCCACTCGTCGAACCTTTCCCGGCTCTCGGTTTCGGCCCTGGCAGAGATCGCCTCATCCGCCGCGGCCATCATGGTGGGGCTCTCTGCGGGAATCTCATGATCAACGAGAACGGTCATGGCCTGCAACCGGGTCTCGAGATGGTCGAAGAGCAGCGAGCGCGCCCTGGTGTCCCCTCCGATGATGATGTGGTCGGCGCGGGCCCCGGCGGCCGCATCGGTCACGGCCGACGCGAGTTCTTTGGCATTCATTTCCCACGCTTCCTCGGCGCTGCGCTGGAAGCGGGCCTGGGACCAGCCCCCGACCGACGTCTTGTGGACCGGCCACCCGTTGGGGGTGACGGAACCGTGCGACTCCTCGCCCGCCCCGTTGACAGCGACGATCTCACCACCAGCGCGGTTTGCGGCCACGAGCAGGTGCGGCGCCGGTGGCGGGTTCTGGGCCAGCAGGGGCATCAGGTGCGGCAGCGGCGCGACCCTGGCGATCTCCCGGCGGGGCGGCGTCCTGAGCGGGAAGCTGAACGCAATGTTGCCGTGATGGGCGAACACGGCACGGCCTGGGGCTGCCAGCGCCGGATCGGTGATCACTTCCTGGACCGCATCCAGGGTGGCCGGGTCAGCGCCTTCCCCCGCAAGCCGTTCCCTGGCCGCCCGCCACCGCAGCGCCACGGCCTCGGGAGCATTCTCATGCGCCCGGGACGTGTCCAGGTAGACAGAGACGTAGCCAGCGGGGCCTTCATACAGCGGGCGAAGGAACCTCAGTTTCACTCGGGTGCCACCTCCTTGTGCCGGCGGGTGCCTTCCCGCTTCCGCCCCGCCTCCCCCGTAAGCGGCCCGGTACCCGTCGCAGATTCCCGCAAACGGCATAACGCCCGGTGCCTAATACCGAGCGACCCCCGGTTGCTGTCATGACGGCGCAATCCAGGGCCTGTCCGGCCGGTTTCGGAACAGTCGCGCGCGGTAGGCCCGGATGAGCGGGAACCCGGATGACCAGGAACCCGGATGAGCGGGAACACGAATTAGCGGGAACATCAATAAGCAGGGACGAAGTTGAGCGTGACGCTGATTGGGGGGCCGCCTGCGGGCGGATAGCGCCATGGTATTCGTGATCACTCTGATAGCTGCGATGCTGCTGGGGGTCGGGTTTGTGCTGCAGCAGCATGCCGCGGAGCAGGCTCCCAAGTCCTCGTTCCTGCGCCTGAGGCTGCTCGCGGACCTGCTGCCCAAGCGCCGCTGGCTTGCCGGGGTGGCCGTCATGGTGGTCGGGAACCTGCTGTCGGCGTGGGCAGTCGGCCACAGCGAGCTGTCGCTGGCGGAGCCGCTGCTCACCTCCAGCCTGCTGTTCGCGCTGGTACTCGCAGTTCCGTTGTCGGGTGAGCCGCTGCGAAAGGTGGAAATCTTCGGTGCCGTGATCCTCAGCGCCGGCGTCGCCTGCCTGTCCGTGGCAGTGTCCACAACCTCGCCGGGGGTCTCCTTCGGCTCCTTCGCCTACTGGCCGGCCGCTGCGGCGGTCGCGGTGGCCGCATTCGCGTTCGTCCGGGCGGGACGGCGGCGCACGGGCACACAGCGAGCCATGCTGACCGCCACCGGCAGCGGCCTGCTGTTCGGCATCGCGGATGCGCTGACCCGCCGCGCCGTGCAGATCATGGACACCCACTCCTTTGCCGCCTTGCTCACGAGCTGGCCCGCATACAGCCTGGCCGCGGCCAGCCTCATTGGCCTGTGGCTGATGGAAAGCGCGTTCAACGCCGGGCCGCTGCATGCTTCGCTGCCAGCCATCACGGCGGCCGAGCCGGTCGCAGGGATTTTCCTGGGCGTCGTGGTGTTCGGCGACGTCATCCACATCTCACCGCTCATGCTTGCGCTGCAGGCAGCCGGGCTCGTCGCGCTGTTCGCTGGAGTGGTCATCGTGGCCCGTGCCCCGGTCCTGAGCAGCCTCCGGCCGCGCCACCAGATCGGCGTGCACATGCCCACCATCCGCCCCGCCCACCGCGCCGGCCGCAGGCACGCCGCCCCAGCCCGGCGCAGTTCTTGACGTGTAGCGGGCATAGGCGGGGGTAACGGGGTGGGTGTGCCCCTGCCGTTATGCATGAAAAGGGATTTGTCTGTGATACTGCTTCCTTCCAGGTGTGGGGCTGATGGCAGGCGCGGCGCCGGTGGCGGCCCTGGGCGCCGAGCGCTCCCCGGCGCGCCGGGTGGGCGGCGGCAGGCAGAATTAGGTGGATGACCGTCTCTGTTGCATTTCCTCCCGGTATCGTGACGCCCTGCCTGGTTGTGGACGCCGATGTGCTTGACCGCAACCTCAGTGCGAAGGCCGATTGGGCCCGGGACCGTGGCCTGTCGCTGCGGCCCCACGCCAAGACTCACAAGTGCCTGGAGATCGCCCGCCGACAGCTCGGCCTCGGTGCGGCCGGTCTTACCGTCGCAACCGTTGGCGAGGGGGAACTGTTCGCGGCTGCTGGTTTCACTGACCTGTTCATCGCCTATCCGATTTGGGCGTCGGGGGCACGCGGCACCCGGCTGCGGGCGCTCGCGGAACGGGCATCGCTGCGGGTGGGAGCCGACTCGGCTGAGGCAGCGCAGGTGCTTGGGCAGGCAGTCAGGGGAGTGCATGCCGAGGTCCTGGTCGAGATTGACAGTGGGCACCACCGCAGTGGAGTGCAGCCCGAACTTGGCGGGGAGGTCGCTCTCGCCGCGACACGGGCAGGATTGCACGTCGCTGGGGTGTTCACGTTCCCCGGGCACGGTTATGCGCCGGGCGAGCGTGAGCGGGCAGCGGCCGACGAGGCTCGGTCCATGGAGAAGGCGGCAGCCTCGCTACGGGAAGCCGGCGTTGCGGGTGGCGTATGCAGCGGCGGTTCGACGCCCACGCTGGCGCTGGCCGACCCGGAAGCGCTCACGGAAGTGCGCCCCGGTGTCTACGTCTTCAACGACGCGCAGCAGGCCGAGCTTGGGAGCTGCGCCTGGCGCGAGGTGGCGCTCACTGCCGCTGCCACGGTCGTGAGCATTTCCGGGCGCAATGTGGTGCTCGACGCCGGCGGCAAGGTCCTCGGCGCCGACAAGCCGGCCTGGGCCACCGGCTATGGGCGCCTGCCCGATCATCCCGGCGCGCGCATCGTGGCGCTGTCCGAACACCACGCAACGGTTGCTTTCCCCGCCCATGGTGAGCTCCCTGCCCGGGGCGCCATGGTGCGGGTGGCGCCGAATCACGTCTGTGCGGCCGTCAACCTGGCCGACGACCTCGTCATCGTCTCCGGCGGAGCTGAGATCGACCGCTGGCGGGTGGCCGCCCGCGGTGCGAACACCTGAACGCCCGCCTGCCCACGGGCACTATCCCGGTGGCGCAACGCCCGGAGGTTTGCAGCGGTCGTTTTGTCATAAAACATCCCCCGTGGAGGTCGTGAGGGTTTTTACCTGGCCGCCCGGGCGGGCTCTGCGCAGGAGTCCTCGCAGGCCCGCCCGGCGGAACTCGCTACACGTTGCCTTCGGCTGCGGAGATGTCTGCCAGGGCAGAGTTCGGGTCACGTTCCATCGCCAGGTCGCCGAGGCTGACGACGCCGACAGCGCGCCCCTGCTGCAGCACCGGAATCCGGCGCACGGCGTGCTGGCGCATCAACTGGACCGCCTTGTCCAGCGGCATGTCCGGGCTGGCGGTCACTATCGTGGCGTCGCTGACGATCTCGGCGACTGGCGTATGCGGGTCCTTCTCCTGCGCGACGAGCCTGATAGTGATATCCCGGTCGGTCAGGATGCCGGAAACGGCGCCGTTGTCCAGCACGATGACATTGCCCATGTCACCCCGCGCCATCAGGCGGGCTGCCTCGGCGGCGCTTTCGTTTCGCTCGATCGTTACCGGGTTACGGGTCATGACGTCCGCGACTATCTGGGCCATTGGTTCCTCCCGTGGTTTATCCGGACGAGAGCGTTCAGGGCCAGCGCCAAGGGATTGCTGGGTCCTGCCGCCCCCCCGATCTCGTGCCGCCGGGTTCTCTACCCCCAGGCACCTGATCAATCCTTCGCGGCGATTTTGCCGGGGATGCTGGGCGATCTCTGCGGTGCCGCCATCAGGCTTCCTAGCAGGTCAGCCGTAAGCGGGGCGGTCTTGGATTCCGCCGTCGTGGCACTCGCAGTGGTGGCGTACGCCTGGGCTGTGCTCGCTCGTTCTGCCGCTTCCTGGGAAAGGCACCAGTGCCACTGCCGGTCCAGTTCCGCGGGGCCGATCCCGTTATCGGCGATGATGATCGCGGGCCAGCCCCACGCCTCGGCTTGCGCGGCAACCTTGGCGCCGCCAGCTACCGGGTCGACGGCCAGCGCGGGCACGCCGTTCTTGAGGGCAAGCACCAGCCCGTGCAGCCGCGTTGTCACCACGACATCGAGTCGGCGCACGACCGCTTCAACCTGCGCAGGCGTCGCGTGATTCGGCCAGCCGCGCGAGTCCAGCCGGGTATCCAACGGAATCTGTGCACAATCTCGCGATCCCAGCCAGGAGGTGATGTTGTCACTGACCCGGCTGTGACGGCCCCGGCTGCCATATTCCGGCTGGCGCGGCGCCAGGATGACACCCGCCACCGGTACGGGAGCGACCGGCACCTCGGCGGCGAGGTCGCGGCGCGGCCGGGCACCACCGCCGTCGCGCGGGAGGATGGCGTGGAAGCCAGTGGCCGCCGGATCGTCAGTATCGGTGACCGACACACCGACCGCAATGCGCCGGCAGTTCGGGTACCGGTGATGCAACTCCCCTACCTGGGCACCGTGTAGGGGGCCGCAGCAAAACACCAGATGTGAGTACTGCTCAGGGGCAGCGTCCGCCAGTGGCAGCCCATCAGGCCGGAAGATGGGGCTCCAGGCAAGGTCACACCTGATGTCCGCGCTATCGAGCGCTTGCCGGACTGCCTCCATGGCCAGCACGTCCCCCGCTGTAGCCTCGCCATGAACAAAGCTTGGCCACCCGGTCACAAGTACCCGCGTGGGGTGCGCTGTGTCGCTCAACCGCCGCCTCCGGCGCCGTCAGCCGGGGAGTGTCTCACCGCCGGTGGGTGCCAGTACCTCGCCGGAGTAGTAGCTGGAAAGCCTCCCGGAAGCGAAGAACACGTACGAGGGCGCGATCTCGTCCGGGTGAGCTGCCCTTCCCATCGGCGCCTGGGACCCGAACTTGCCCACCTTTTCCTCGTCGAAGGTGGCCGGGATCAGCGGCGTCCACACGGGCCCAGGTGCGACGCAGTTCACGCGGATGCCGCGGTCCTGCAGTGCCCGGGCGAGCGAGTACGTGAAGGCCAGGATGGCTCCCTTGGTCGCCGCGTAGTCGATCAGGCTCTTGTTGCCCCGCAGCCCGTTGATGGAGGAAGTGTTGATGATCGAGCCCCCGTCAGGCAGGTGCTGCAGCGCGGCATGGGTGGTCCAGAAGTAGCTGAACACATTCACCCGGAAGGTCCGTTCCCACTGCTCGCTGCTGAGTTCGGCGAAATCGCTCACGGGCTGCTGCGTGGCGATGTTGTTGACGAGGACATCCAGCCCGCCAAGTTCGGACACCGCGTGGTCCACAGCCCGCTGGCAGTTCTCCTCCGCCGCGAGGTCCCCGCGGAATGTCGCGCACTTATGGCCTGCCTGCTCGACTAGTTCCACCGTGTGCCGGGCGTCCTCGTCTTCCGCCTCGGAGAGGTACGCGATGGCGACATCTGCCCCTTCCTTGGCGAACGCCACCGCGACCGCGCGGCCGATGCCTGAGTCACCCCCGGTGATTAGCGCACGAGCGCCGTCCAGCAGCTTCCGGCCCTCGTACTCCCGCATTTCGTCCTGTGGTCGGGGCGTCATCTCGCCGGTTCGGCCAGGGTATTCCTGGCGCTGCCTCGGCGGCGGCCGCTCAGCTGACTGTGTGGCCATCGGTCATCTCTCCTCCGGGCCGATCCCTCCGGGTGCAGGCGGCGGGCTGTGTTTGGGCTGTGTTGGCAGCGGATCATGGCCGCGGGCTGTGTTGGCAGGGGCTCATAGCCGCGGGCTGTGTAGGCAGAGGATAATGGCCGCTGCCAACGGGCATCGGCTGTGCAGCAGTCCGCGATTACGCCTAGCTGCTCAGCCGGGTGTGCAGCATTTTCTTGCCCATTTCTGCGCCCTTACGGCTGTCGGCCTGGGCCTTGCGGAACAGTTCCGCCAGTTGGCTGTCCCCTGAACGCTCGGCGTCCTGGATGTAGATCTCCAGCCGCAGCGCGTTCTTCAGGCATGTTTCTGTGAACCAGATCAGGTTGTAGTCCTTGTCCTTGGTGCCGGTGATGTGACCGGACTCGGTCGATGCTGTCACCTGTCACCCTCCTCTGTGGTGTTCGGTGGGCGAGCCTCCACCCGTGGATTGGCCGTCCGGGGGAACTTCACCCCGGGGCATCAGCTGTCGCGGGTCACCCCGGAAGATCCCGCCGGCGACATCCTGTGGTGACTCCCTGCCCGGGCCGTGCCTTTCGGGTCGCCGGGACGCGTGCCGCAGCACCGCCCAAAGCCACACAGTCAGGCCGACCGCCGCCGCGATCGGGATGGTGACGATGGCCAGGAATGAACCGGACATGGCGATCACCTCCTCAGCGTGTCCCTACCCGGCGGGCGGCAGACATGCGTGCTCATGCTGGTGGCCGCGGACGGGCGGCCATAGCTTCCTGACGGGGGCCAGACCGTGGCCGTTTTTGGGGTACACAGCATGGCGTGCTGGATCCTCGCCTGTGCCGCCGGTGCGCTTACCGACGGGACAGGCGAGGAGCTGAGGCTTCCCTGTGTGCTGCTCGCAGGGAAGCAGTGGATCTCGCCATAAGAGCAGACTTCCGGCTTCGCAGCAGTTGGCGTTCTTCCGCGCTGGCGCCACCCCACACCCCATGGACCTGATGCGTCTCAAGCGCGAAATCCAGGCACGCCTGCCGGACTTGGCAACCAGCGCATATGGCCTTTGCCTGGGCAATCTGATGCTCGGCGGGACCGGATGCCGATATCGGGAAGAACAGATCCGGATCAGCAGATAGACAGGCGGCGAGCGACCGCCAGTCGGTCGCGTATTCCGTCGCAGTCATCAGAGACCTCTCACATGGTCGCGGACCATCCCGAACGGCTGATGTGCTCAGCCGCAGACGCATTGACTGCCCGCAAGCTCTGTGCATACTCCTTCTGCGGCCAAAAAATCCAAAGTCCGCTGGGCACCGGCCGTTGACTCCGCGGTTTTGGGCTCTCTAGCCACGGGCCGGCGCCCAGTTTTCGCCGGCCGGGCACTGACATGCCAGCCGTTCACATGCCAGCCGTTCACAGGCCGGCCCTCACCGAGCGGGGTTAGCGGTTAGTGCGCGCCGGGCAGCTTCGAGCACGTCGGGCACTGTGACGGCCGCCAGAACCGGGTCAATCTGCTCGGCGAGCGGGTCCCCGCGGTATCGGGGCGCCGCAGGCCACAGCACCTGATGACGTTGGTGCGCCGGCGGTCCCCACTCCGATGGCGGTGTCGGCCCGAAGAGCGCTACCGATGGCCGCCGGGAGGCGGCAGCGAGATGGCACATCCCGGTATCGCCGGAGATCACCAGGCGTGCGGTCGCGGTGAGAGCCGCGAGCTGCGCCAGCGAAGTATGCCCGGCTAGGGCCGTTTCAGGCATCAGGCCGGCCTTTCGCATGAGCCGGACCCCTAGGTCGTGTTCGTGTGCTGAGCCGGTGATCAGGATCTGGTGACCGTCGCGGGAAAGTTGCTTCGCGACCGCGGCAAAGCGGTCAACGGGCCATCGGCGGCTCCCCGACGCGGCGCCAGGATGGATGAGCGTCGGCCGCTGACGTTCTCCGGGCCAGATCGCGTGCTGGGCGGGCACCCCGAGGCCAAGGTCCCTGGGATCGGCAGGGATGCCGGATTCCCGGCAGAGCCGGCACCACCGGGCCACCTCGTGTTCCCCGGGACGCCAAGCGGGTCCCGCGAAGCCGCCTCCGTGCACCCCGCCGAACACAATAAGGCGTTTGGGATGTAGCGCCGAGACCAGGCGATGACTGGCCGGGCCCCTGCCATGGAGGTCCACTGCGACCGCGGGCGCCGGTCCCCGCCAGGCGATGGGCTCGAGCTCGCCAGTGGGAAGCAGGTCGTCGATGGCGCCGGTGAATGGGACGAGATCGGCAAGCGCAGCAGGCGCCGCCAGATAGAGCCTGGCCCGTGGGAACGCGCGACGCAGCGCACGGTAGGCGGGGACGCCGGTCAGAAAATCACCGAGCCCCAGCGCCCGCAGCATGACAACTGCTTCAGGCAACTCCCGTTCCCGTCTCGCTCACCCGCGGGCGAGCTCTCGTCAGCGCTGGCGGGCCGTCTCCCGCCCGCCGGCCGCCGAAGCCAGTCTCGATGTTGACCTGCCGCTCAGGTAGGGCACGGTGACTACCCGCCCGTTCCAGCGGCACAAAACGGCGCCCTCAGGGAGTTCCCGCCCCTCATAATCGCCGCCCTTGACCCAGATGCTGGGCCGCAACTGGCCGAGCAGTCGCTCGGGCGTGTCTTCGTCAAAGATCTCTACCTGATCCACGCAGTCCAGAGCGGCGAGTATGGTGGCGCGGTCGGCCGCCGGATTGAGTGGGCGCCCGGGGCCCTTCAGCCTCCTGACGGAGGCGTCCGAATTAAGGCACACCACCAGCCAATCACCCAGCGACCTGGCCGCTCGCAACATGCTGACATGGCCCGCGTGCAGCACGTCAAAGCATCCGCCTGTGGCCACCACTGTGCCGCCGCGTACCTGGACGTTTTCGGCGGCCTGGTGTGTGTCGTGGTGCGGTATGCGCTGCCCACCAGTCCCGGGCCTACTTTCCCGGGTGAGGGCCTCTGGCGCGTACCGCGTTTCGCGCTGGCGTGATTCTCCAGGGCGCGCGAGATGTTGGCTGTTCACTCCTCCTGTCGCCAGAAAGCGTGTTGCCACTGCCACGCCCGCCGTTACTGCCTCCGACACCAGAGCGCCTTCATGCAGCGCGATGGCGGTGATGGCCGCGAACTGGTCACCCGCACCGCATGGGTCACTTGCATCGAGAGGTGTGGCTGGAATGACCAGTGGTGTCTGACCGTGCCGTGCGAGGAGTGCCCCGTTGCTGCCCAACGTCACGGCCACTGACTCGGCCGGCCACTCTTTCAGCAGGTGTTCCCCGGCGGCTATGGCAGCCAGGAACACGGCGCCGTGCCCGCCGGGGGCACGCGGCCCGTCAGCGTGGTGGCTGCAGGGTGCCCGCCCCCCGTCAGGTGTGCCCAGCCCAGCGGCCGCTACCGCCTCCATGTGGTTGGGAGTCGCAATCCTGGTATCCCGGACCGGTGCTGCACCGCGTGGATGCGGATCCCAGACCAGCGGTACGCGGGAAGCCCGCCGGGATAGTGCATTCCTGATCACACTGTCTGCCGTCGTGCCGAGACCGTAGTCGGAGGCCAGGAGAGCTCCAGCAGCCATGATGGCCTCCACCGCCTGCTGCCCGGCCGGTCCTGGTACTCCTCCGCCATGGTCCACCCGCAGAAGCGTGTGTCCCCGTGCCCGCACCCGGGTCTTCTCCTGCATCGATCCGCAAAGCGGCCACGAGACCACGGTCACCAGACCAGACAGCAAGCCCCGGACGGTCTCGCTGGCAGGATCGTCGCCGAACGGCGCCACCAGCACAACCTCGCTGGCCTGGGATGCCGCCAACAGCGCAGCCAGCCCCGCCCCGCCCGGGCGAAGACTGTCCGTGGCGTTCTCGATGACGGGAACGGGCGCATCGGGCGACAGGCGGTTAGCCTGTCCGTCCACATCCCGGTCGAGCAGGACATCGCCGACCACGACGAGTGGGCCTGCCATCATGGCCTCCCGGCTGTGCCTGCCGCCAAATGCGCCGGCCCGCCGCTATCCGGACCAGCCAGGTTCAGCACCCCTTCGTCGACCGCCCCGCACAGAGCATGAATCGCTACCAGATGCACCTCCTGCACCGTGGCGGTATCCGGTGCCGCAACGCACAGCGAATCGTCGGCCACGGCCGCAAGCCGGTTGGGTGATGGACCGGTCATTGCCCAGACGGTGATGCCGATCAACCGCGCACGGCACGCCGCCGCCAGAACGTTTGAGCTTCGCCCGCTGGTTGACAGTGCCAGCAGGGCATCACCGCTCCGCCCGTGCGCTGATACTTGCCGGGCGAATACCTCGTCGGCACCAAAGTCATTGCCAATCGCGGTCAGGCTGGATGTCTCGGCGTGCAGGGCGATGGCGGACAAGGGGCGCCGGTCGCAGCCGTACCGGCCGACCAGTTCAGCGGTGAGATGCTGCGCCTGCGCGGCACTGCCACCGTTGCCGACGACAAGGAGGCGATGGCCTGCAAGGAGCCGCCCAGAGAGCAGACGGCCCCAGTGGCAGACCTTTGGAAGGCTGGTCTCCGGGCTGCGCAACACGGCGCAGAGCTGATCGATGTGGGAGCCCATGGCGGGAGGTATCTCGGCAATCATGTCGAGCCCACCGCGCCTTCGGCGTCGTCTGACCTGGCGGTGCCCGGGTGTGGCGTGGCGGCGGGGGCCTCGGCTAGCCTGGCATAGACGGCCTCGGTCTGCTCGGCCACCCGGCCCCACTCATACCAGCGCCTGACCCGCCGCACCCCAGCCCGGCCAAACCTGGCTCGCAGGCCAGCATCGGCCAGCAGCACCCGCGCCGCTTCCGCCACGGCGGCAGGATCCCGAGGCGGGACATGAAACCCTGTCACGCCGTCGACCACCGTGTCGGTGAGGCCGCCAACATCGCTCGCGATGACAGGAATTCCGCACGCCATGGCCTCCAGCGGGACGATGCCGAAAGGCTCGTACCACGGTGTGCACACCACGACATCCGCGGACCGCAGCAAGCCTGGGATGCGGTCATGGCGGACACCGCCAGTGAAGATCACACGGTTGGCCACACCGCGCGCCTCCGCGAGAGCGGACAGCCGCCGCACCTCTTGGTCATTCCCGAGCAGGCGACGTGCGGACCCGCCAGCTATCACCAGTTCGGTCCCTGGCAGTTCCTGGAGCGCATCAATAACCGTGTCCACACCCTTGCGTGGCACGAGCCTGCCCAAGGTGACCAGCCGTGGCTGACCCGTACGGGCGAGCACCGCCCCCGCGGGCCGGAAGTCGCGAGCGCTGACGCCGCATGGCACTATCGAGATCCGGTCAGCTCCAATTCCCATTCCGGCCAGCTCATCTACCTCATCCGTACAGGTGGCGATGATCTGGTCGCACCGCAACCCGACGTTTCGCTCGAGCCGGATACGGCAGTCAGGACTTGGGTCAGCCGCTCCCTGATGGCGCTTCTTGACCGTGCCCAGTGCATGGTAAGTCTGCGCCACAGGCACCGGGAGCCCGGCGACGGCCCGGAGTGCGGCGATGCCGGACATCCAGAAATGGGCATGCACGATGTCGGGTGGCTCATCCCGCCATAGCGTGCGCAGCCGGTCGCCAAACTCAGCCATGTGGGGCAACAGATCGTCCTTGGGAAGCTTGCGCAGTGGGCCTGCTCTGAGGCGCACAACAATCACGCCTGCCCCCAGCCGACTCCACGCGGGTGCGCTGCTGCTTTCCCAGCGCGTGTACACGGTGAGGACGTGGCCCCGGGCGGCTAGAGCCGCCGAGAGGGCGGCGACGTGCACATTCTGGCCGCCCGCATCGGCCTGGCCGAGGGTAGCGGTGGGATCAGCGTGCTCGGACACCATAGCGATTCTCATTGACGCGCCTCCGCCAGCACCTGGTTCCAGTCGTCGAGGAATCGCTTGAGCCCGTATCTCTCGCATGCTGCCTGCCGGGCCGAGGCGCCCGTCTCCGCGGCGGCGACGGGGTCGCGCATCAGGCGGCGTAGCGCTGCTTGGAGCGCGATGGGATCATCGGACACGTAACCAGCCTCTTGGGAGACCGCAACCGGTGCCTCCGTCGCGGCGAAGACGACAACGGGCATCGATAGCTGCATGGCCTCGATCAGCGACAGGCCCAGTGATGTCCAGCGGAACGGGTGAACGTAGACGCGCCGCCGGGCGAGTTCCGCGAGCATGCGGTGCTGCGGTAGATCCTCGAATTCCGCGCACCGCCCGGGGGCCATTCCCAGTGCGGAGGCCAGCCCGGTGACTCTCATGCCAAAGACGTCCAGCGGTGCTGCCTGCGCGAATCCGGGAAGGAGATCGGTGCCGGCGGTCCGGCCACGGCGAATCGGGTCATTGATGACTACGCCAGCCCGCTCAAGCTCACCCGTCCACCGGGCTCCCGGGTCGGCGATGCCGTGCTCCACGACCGAGGTTGGGCTCGTCCCGCAGTCCCAGTGGCGGGCGTTGAAGTGGGTGACGTGAACGATCCGGAGCCCGGGAGTGCCGGCCATGGGATGCCGGGTCCGCACACCTGGGAGCGGGGGCGGGTCGTGTTCCACATACACGGCGGGGACATCTGTCCCAGGTGTCTGGCCCAGCCAGTTGCGGACCAGCCGGAACTCCGTTGGCCGCTGAAGGACGATCACGTCGGCCCTGGCCGACGGCAGCTCACCGGGGGAGACCTCGGCGACGCTGGCGGGCCAGTCCCAGGTCGCTGCGCGGCCGAGGCCGTACGGCCCGCGCCCGGGCGTGACCGGGATGATGTATTCGTGCGGTCCCTGGACGAACGAAGTCGTCCAGGACCCGTGCAGATGCCAGACGAGGATCCTCACGCTGTCACTCCCACGGCGGTGTGGGCGGGGGGGCTTGGGATGGGACGCTGCCGCCCTCTCACGGTGTGGGCGGGCGGGCTTGGGATGGGGCGCTGCCGCCTTGACAGTGTTGCGACGGCTGTTACTACCTCAGCAGCATCGATGAGGTTGAGGCAGGGATGGCCAGCGACTGGGCAGATGCGGGCTCGGCTGCCGGCGCATGCGGCGTCCTGGTCCCCGAGCACGATCGTGGGCACGCGATGCGGGCGCCACCGGGCCAGCGGCACGACCGGCGCGAACAAGCTCACCACGGGTGTCCCGACGGCGGCGGCCAGGTGCGCCGCGCCGGTGTTCGGCGCCACAACGACATCGGCCCCTGCCAGCACAGCGGCCAGCATCGGTCTTGTGGTGCGCCCGCCGAGATCCACCGCAACGTCGTCGGAGACCTGTGCCGTCACCGCCCGATCCGCGTTGGTGCCGGTGACTACCACACGGTGTCCAGCCTTGCTCAGTGCTTTGACGATGGCCGCGCAGCGGCCGGGCGATGGCGCGCGGGCCGGAACTGACGCCGTTGGGTGTACCACAACGTAGGGCTCGCGCCCGGCCAGGCGCCGTGCGTCGGGCAACGGGCCCCGGATGGCGAGCAGACCATCGTCCCCGCTGGGCAATTCAAAGCCTGCGGCATGGACGAGGGACATGTTGCGGTCGGCTTCCGGCAGGTCCTCATCGACCTGGTGCCTGACGTCCAGAAGTGAGCCGGGATAGTCGCTGCTGATAGCACTGATTCGCGCCACGCCTGCCACCCGCAGCACAAGCGCTGTAGGCAGCGGCGACTGGTGAAAGGACGTGAAGATCACGGCCTCGCTGAACCGCCGCCGCCGAAGGATTCTCGTCACCTTGCCGAGGGCGGCATGCCCGACCGGAACGGGGGTCGCGTCAATCCATGGCACTCGCCAGGTAAGAACCTCGGTCACACCGGGCAGCAGGCCGGCCGCCTCGGCTCCGTCTGGACCCGCGAGGAACGAGACACCTCGCCCGGCTGCGGCCAGTGCCCGCACTGCGGGCCCGGTCAGCAGTACGTCGCCCATGCCGTCCGGCCTTACCCCTAGCACGGTGCCTACCGCGGTCTTCCCCGGCTTAGCCACGGCTGCCCCGTGGGCGGCGCACCAAGAAGGGGCCCATGGCCAGGGCGTCCACTGGCGCGGAGCCGAAGCACTCCAGGGCGTCCCGCGGGTCGTCCACCATGGGACGGCCTGCGGTGTTCAGGCTGGTGTTGACGATGACTGGAAGTCCGGTCCGGCTGGAGAAGCGTTCAAGCAACCGCGCGAGCAGGGGCTCACTGCCGCGATCCACTGTTTGCACTCGCGCCGTTCCGTCGATGTGCACCACGGCGGGGATGCGCTGCTGCCACTGCGGGTCGACCTTGTGCACGAACAGCATGTAGGGGCTGGGCAGCGGTCCTTGGAAGATCTCCGCGGCCCGGTCCGCGAGAACAATCGGGGCGACGGGCCGGAACTCTTCCCGGCCCTTGACGGCGTTCAGCCGGTCCAGGTTGGCCCGGTGGCCAGGATGCGCCAGCAACGACCGGCCACCCAGTGCGCGGGGCCCGTATTCGCTGCGGCCCTGAAACCAAGCAACGATGCGATCGGCGGCAAGCTCATCCGCGACAGCGCCGGCAATGTCGCCTGGCCGCTCGTAGGGCCACGCCGCGCTGTCCAGCCTGGTGGCCAGTTCCTGGTCTGTCCAGCCGCGGCCCAGGCGGGCGCTTGGCATCGGCTGGGTCACCTCGCCAGCCAGGCTGGCCAGGTGCAGCGCCCCGCCGAGCGCTGTCCCAGCATCTCCGGCGGCGGGTTGTACCCAGATCCGCTCGAAGGGTCCTTCCGCGGCGAGCCGGGAATTGGCCACGCAATTCAGCGCGACCCCGCCGGCCATCGCCAGGTTGGCATCACCGGTCCGGCCGTGCAGCCAGCGGGCCAGAGCGAGCAGCGTCTCCTCGGTCACCTGCTGGACGCTGGCCGCCAGGTCTGCATGCTCTGGACCGGGACGCTTTCCGGGCACACGGCGTTTTGCCAGGCCGTCCCAGTCGATCCGCTCCGTGCAGAACCCGCCATCAGGTTCGTCATGCACCGCGGCGTGCAGTTCCTGCGCAAACCGCGGCCGGCCGTAGGCCGCGAGCGCCATTACCTTGTACTCGTCCCTGGAACGGGTAAAGCCGAGGTGGCTGGTCGCCTCCTCATAGAACAGGCCGAGCGAGTGCGGGAGCCGCTGGCTGGCAAGCACCTCGAGTCGGCCGTCACGGTAGCGGCCCGCCAGGTGGGAAGCACGTTCGCCGCGACCGTCACACACCAAGACACTGCAGTCGCCAAACGGCGCCGCCAGACCCGCCGAGGCGGCATGGGCGGTGTGGTGGCTAACGTAGCGGACGGTGTCCGGGTCCAGGCCAGGCAGCGCGTCGGCGGCGAACTCGCGGGCGCGTTTGGCATAGGTGATGCGGAGATGGTCCCACGGATCATCGAGGCCGAGCTTCGCTGCCGGGAGGCATTCGGCGGCGTCGTAGGAGTAGCTGACGCCATCAAGATCCTCTGGGCGCAGCCCAGCTTCCTGCAGGCACCACGCAGCAGACTGCTCCGGCAACTCCCAGGACGAAAAGGGGACGGGCCGCTTGCCATGCTTGCGGCGGCTGAACCTTTCTTCCTCCGTTGCCGCGACCACGCGGCCATCGACTACCAGCGCCGCCGCCGGGTCATGGAAGACGGCATTGATCCCTAAGATGCGCATTGCTTCGGGCCCCCCACCGGTGCAGCAGAAAGTGGCGGCGTTCGCAGGCCTTCGGGTGGAACACCGGCATCAATGGTGCGGCCCGCCCAAGCAGTCACATCGGCGCGCCGGGTGCGGATCCCAGTGCTCGTCACGACGTTCCCCCTATGACAGGCAGCCAGTCGTTTCCCGTGCTGGGCAGCCGGTTGCTTTCCCCGTGATCGGCGGCCAGCTCCAGACCTTGACTGCGAGACGCAGCAGTACCCGCCGCGCCGACCGTCAAACTTCCACGGTGGCCGCAGTAGCGTGGGGACCACCGGGCCACGGCTGGGCATCGGGCGCTGAGCGCCATGAGGGCAGCCGAGTGCCGGCCAGGATCGCGCTGACCGCCTCCGTGAGGCTGGCAACACAGGCCACCCCGTTGTGCTCTGCCGGGCGCGTGGCGGTCGTGGGCACGAGCACAGCCCGGGCACCTGCATCCCGCGCCGCCGACACGTCGGCGGCGGTGTCGCCGACCACCACGCAGTCCGCCGGTGCCACACCGAGGAGGTCGGCGGCCTGGAGGATCATTCCCGGCGCGGGCTTGCGGCCGTGGCAGGCTTCCGCCTCGTCGTGAGGACACACCAGCCAGGCGTCGAAGGGCCCCACGAGCTGATCGATCCGGCGGTTGACAGCGTCGGCCTGCTCGCGCGTGATCAAGCCCCGGGCAATGCCGGATTGGTTGGTCACGACCGCGATTTTGAGGCCCGCGCGCCGCAGCGCAGCTACTGCTGCGGCGGCACCCGGCACGGGGGCCACGCGCTGTGGATCGCCGTTGTACGGGACGTCGTGGACAAGCGTTCCGTCCCGGTCGAAGAGGACGGCAGCGGGGAGGGGCGGCCAAGATCTGGCATGCCGGTGTTGCCATGAACCGGCTACCCAGTAGCCGACCGCGAGCGGGGGAATTGCGGCGCTCGTAACGGCCATGGCCGTGATTTCCCTGTGGGTCCGCGGTCCTGGCGCGATACGGGCAAGCGTGAACTCGGCGGTCATCGCCAGCCAGCCGGACGCTGTCAGGGCAGCCTGGCTCCGGTGGCGTGTGCCGAGCAGGATGAGCGTGGCAGCGCACAGCCCGCAGGCGACCAGGTGGGAAGGGCGCCGGCCGATCGTGGCGCACGCCTGAGTCCGCCAGTGCCGGCCATGCAGCCGGCTCATGGCCGCGTCGTCGGCGTTGCCGGCCTGCGCCGCCAGGCTCGACCACGAACTGCCCGGTCGCAGCGGATGGGTGGTCATGCGGCAGCCTCGCCGCAGCTTCCAGCCGAGGGCGGTTGCCCGCAAAGCGAGGTCACTGTCCTCACGGAAGGCACGCACGAAACGCTCATCGAAGCCTCCCGCGTCCGTCAGCGCGGCGCGGCGGTATGCCATGTCGGCGGTGATCCACGCGGCGTCCGCCAGGCCCAGGGTGGCGCGCTCGGCGTCGGTCGGCTTGCTTTGGGCAGGCGGCGGCACCCGGATTATTGCCTGGACGCCTGCCACGTCGGGGGCGGCACCGCAGAGATCGGCGGCAAGCTGCCACGACCAGTCCGGCCCAACACAGACATCGTCATCAAGGAAGACCACCCATTCTGATGGGATGGCGGCCCGCCAGCCGGCGTTACGGGCGGCGGCGGGTCCCCGCCCTTCCAGCGTGACGATGATTGTCCGGTCGGCCAGAGGTGCGGGAACGGTGACCTGCAGAGGATCCGGCGTGTCCCGCCGATCGTCGGCCAGGACCACCTGCTGCGGCGCCGGGCCAGCAGCGGCTGCCAGCGCATCGAGACAGTTCTGCAGGGACGGGCGGCCGATAGTTGGAATCACGACCACATAGCTCAGCTCGTGCTGGCCGGCCCGGTCGGGTCCGAGCGGGCACGGGGATACCACCGGTTCCATGGGGGCGGCGGAATACCCGCCGTTGGTGAAGGCAAACCTTGCCCATGGCGTTTGGCATTGCGGGCGCCGGGCAGGAGAGGTGGCCCAACGGAGGGGGCACGCCACTGACCACAACGCAGGCGGCCAGCAACAGACCGCTATCCAGCGAGACATCCGTCACCGTAGTGGTGGCAACCCGCAACCGTGCCGCGGAATTGTGCCGGACTCTCGACCGACTGGCCTGCCTGCCAGAGCGGCCGCAGGTGATTGTGGTCGACAACGCGTCCCGGGACGGCACCTGCGCCGCTGTGCGCGAACGCCATCCCGCGGTAGAGAGCATCAGGCTGACGGCCAACCGTCCCACGTGGGCCCGTAATGTCGGGACGGTCCGGGCCACCACGCCCTACGTCGCATTCAGCGACGATGACTCGTGGTGGGCACCGGGAGCGTTACAGCACGCGAGAGCTGTACTCGACGCCCATCCCAGCCTTGGGCTCGTCGCGGCGCGCACCCTGGTTGGCCCGGACAATGCGGAAGACCCGATCAACGGGCGAATGGCTGCGAGCCCGCTACCGCGGGGAGGTCTTCCGGGCCCACGGATACTCGGCTTCCTCGCCTGCGCTGTCGTGGTGCGCCGGGCGGCTTTCCTGGAAGTCGGCGGCTACAGCAAGATGCTCGGGATCGGCGGCGAGGAGCGGTTGCTCGCCGCCGATCTGGCGGCCGCGGGCTGGGCCGCCGTTTACCTCGAAGAAATGGTGGCCTACCATCACCCGTCACCGATCCGGCAAACGGTGAGGCGGCGGTGCCTGCTGGCACGCAACGAGGCGCTGTTCGCCTGGCTGCGAAGGCCGGCGCGGCGGGCCCTGGTAACGACCGGATCCCTTGCGCGGCGTGCCTGGCGCGATCCGGTGGCGGCCCGCGCGATCGTGGCGCTGCTGCTCGCACTGCCACGTGCGCTGATGCAGCGCCGGGCGCTGCCGCCTCAGATCGAGGCACAGCTGCGTGTGCTGGAGGCCGGTGATGGCTGAGGTGACCCATTTCGCGCCGGAGGGGGCTGATCCGCGACTGACTGTGGTCGTGATCACCCACAACCGCCGCGACGAGGTATGCCGCACCCTGGGGAAGCTTGCCCAGCTACCGGGGCGGCCGCCGGTGATCGTGGTGGACAACGCCTCAAGCGATGGCACCGTGGCCGCAGTCAGGCGATTCCACCCGCAAATGCAGCTGGTCGCTGTCCGGCGCAACTGTGGTGCGGTCGCCCGCAACCTCGCGGTGCGCCAGGTAGCCACGCCGTACGTCGCTTTCTGCGACGACGACACCTGGTGGGAACCGGGGGCACTGCGCCGCTGCGCTGACATCCTCGACTCCCATCCCAACGTGGCGGTCGTCAACGCGCGCATCGTCGTGGAGCCGTCGGGTGAGGACGACCCGATCGTGCCCGAGCTGGCCAACTCGCCCGTGCCCCGGCCACCCGGGCTGCCAGGCCCTGCGCTGATGAGCTTCCTGGCTGGCGCCTCGGTCCTGAGGGTGGCGGCATTTCGCGCCGCCGGGGGGTTCAGCCCGAGGTTGTGGCTCGGCGGGGAAGAAGAGTTGCTTGCCGCGGACCTGATCGTGGCCGGGCACGCCGTGTGCTACATCGGCGATGCGGTGGTGCACCACGAGGCATCCGTTTGGCGGAATTCAAAAGAGCGCAGGCGGCTCGGCATTCGCAATACGTTGTGGTTCACCTGGCTGCGCCGCCCCCTGGGGGCCGCTGCCCGCCGTACCGCGGAACTCGCGGGGACGGTACCCCGGGACTGGGTTTCGGTGCGGGCGTTCGCGGCGGCGCTGGCCGGCCTGCCGTGGGTGCTGCGTGAGCGCCGGGCACAGCCGCCGCGGGTGGAGGCTGCGATGCGCCTGGTGGATGAACCGCGCCGCACCTCACGAGCCCGCCGCTACATCGGGTGATCGGTGCTGTCTGAGGTCTCCGAGGACACCGTGTCGTCCATGATTCCGATCGCCTTGCCCATGGGGATGGCCAGCACGACCACGGCCGCGCATACCCAGAACAGCCACCACGCGTGAATGGCAAGAGATACGCCGCCGGTCGCGAAGGCGATGATCACTGTTGCGATAAGCGCCCAGGAGGACCGCTTGCCGCGGGGGTTACCACGAGCGCGGCGCTGCACCGGGGGTGGCGCGTGGCGGCTGGCCCATGGCTCTGTTGAAGCGGTACCTGAGCCGCCCGCTGCATTGTTGTCCGTGCTGTCGGCGAAAGCCCCAGTTCTCGCCGGAATGCGACATGGCCTCCTCCTCGTTACGCGATCTTCCGGGGCCGGCCGAACGTAGCGGGATTCGCATTCGAGCGTGCTGCGTTTCTTCCTCGGTCAAGCGCAGCCATGCCCGCTTCCTCACCAGCATTCGCCGGCCGAAACCGAATCGGCACCGCCGGGGTCCACAGCGCGAACTCTCGCACAGGCGGTTGGGAACGGGCGGACTGGCGATCATCATGCACACCTGGTGGCTGCTATGGGCATCACTTGGAGTTGTTGTGCTCGCCGTCCCTGTCGGTAAGGTGATCGGCATCATGGACGACACCGTCGCCTGGGGCAGCACTCAAGCGGCCACTCACGAGCCTCTTCAGGACCCTGAGGCTGATCCCGGCGGGATCAGCCAGACTACGCTCGGAAAACCATGCGTTAGCGCCGTTACCCCCATAACTCAGCCCCTCATGGGTTCGTGGACTGGCACAGTGATCGATTCGGGCAGACAACAGAATGACCCGAGGCGGCCCGCGGCGACCACGCGGACCTCTTCAGGCATCGCGGCGAACGTACCTGCCTGCATCACCTGGCCGCCCTGCCAGATCGCCGCCAGCCGCGAGGGAACACAGAACCTGCCGGGTGGTGCAGGGGGTCCGCTTCCGGGCTCCTACCTCCCGTCCCTTCAGCTCGACAACGAGACAGCGAACTTGTTCCGGCACGGCAACGCCGAACTGGTCTTCGGCGTCGGCAGTGCAAGCAGCCCCACTTACAGTAACAAGACATGAGGTGGCTAACGGGGACGGCGGTGAGTAGCACCGTAGCCGCATAGGCATCCCGCGCCGGCAGGACTGATGGCTGCCCCGGCCGTGTCAAGGCTTGAGCGGGTCGTGGCCCACTGTCATCAGCGAGTGGCGCCAGGCCTCGTCGGCTGCCCCCGAACCAGGTGGTTTCTCCAGCTTGTCCTCGACGAAGTCCACGACTCGCTGCATGGTGTCTCTATCGGCATCGGTGAGGTCGACCTTGCGCTTGCGAAGAAGCTGGACCACTTGCCGGCCGAGTTCAGGCACGGGTATGTCGGGATCCGCGGGGAAGGCATCTTCGCCAGACGCGTCGGTTAGCAGCCAGGTCCGCAGCTCGTCCGAGGTCATGTTAACGACCTGATGGAACTCGTCCCAGAGAAGTTCCACATCGCCGGG
>WNGR01001023.1_pt1 | contig 57125 bp, 41 predicted proteins | sample 5407581 | NCBI WGS metagenome assembly WNGR01 (sample SAMN13153383, study PRJNA577476) | soil metagenome | isolation source: 80 cm soil or saprolite under Garry oak tree replicate 2 | place: USA:California | collected 2016-06-15 | reverse complement strand
TGCCCTCACCGCCAGCGGCGACTTCGACGCCTACTGGCGCTACCACCTCCGCAGAGAACACGAGCGCATCCACCACACGAAACGCCGCGAAACCTACGTCCTCGCAGCGTAACCAGCTCACCTCACAAGAGCCGCACCCTTCTTTGACTGCCCGGCCTACCTAGATGAGGAAGGCGCCGTAAGGTGCGGCCTTCTGGCCGGGGGTGAAGTCCCGGTACACCATGAACTCAACCGGCGGGCCCCTCGAAAGCACGGTGATCAGATGCCCGTCCGGTCACTGGTTCAACGCGCCTATCGAATTCCTTACCTTGCCCCAAACAAACGGCATCCCCGTTCAGCCGCCCCTCGCGGGCGCGGGGAGCGAAACCGTCGCGTAACACCTATCAGCGCCTCAAAAGAAAGACGGCAATCCGGGGACTGAGCAGCGGCAACCGACACGAAGGAGAATCACATGCGCTACATCACGAGGCTTTCCGCCGCCGCAGGGGCTGGGTGCCTCGCCGCAGCAATGGCCGGGGCGGCTGCCACGCCCGCGCTCGCCGACTACGGCACAGGTGCCCGGTACCAGGTCGAGATCTCGGCCAACAACGTGGGCGGCGTCCCCGGCGACGGCGTCTGGCTGTGGATCGAGCTGAACAGCAACGGGACCGGCGACTACACCGGCAGCGACTGCATACACACCGGCCCGGCCGGACTCAACGGTGCCGTCCACGAGCGTGGCGACGTGACCTGGACGGACTCCGGCGGCAAGCTGACCATCAACGGCGTCGGCCTGATCGGCGGCCAGTTCCCGGTCACCATCGTGGTGCCGGACCGCTACGGCCACTACACCGGGGCATCGGACAGCTTCGTCCAGGGCTTTGCCCTCGGCCCGATCGGCGGTACCGCCCAGGTGCAAGTCGCCCCGTAACGAACGGCGCACAGGACCGCATCCACGGCAGCCCGCTTCGGCGCAATGCCGTGGGTGCGCTCCCAATTGCTTCCCGGCCGTTGTCGGCTCACGCAACAGACAGAGGGTTTGCGCGGGAACCGGGAGCCAGTTTGGGAAGCCACCATGCTCAGGTTCCTCCAGACCGTGCGCGACTTCTTCGGAGTGTTAATGCAGTTGGGAGGCTCCCCGTTCGACTGTTCCGGACGGGGATCGACTGACCGGAATCGTATGGCATGCAAGAGGCCAGGGGTTCGAGTCCCCTTAGCTCCACTTCCAGATGTTTCAGCAGATCAGGGCCTTTGTAGTGTTGTCGGCCAGTCGCTTCGCGGCCCGTGCCGCATGAGCGGGCTCGCCCGGTCAGCCGCTGGCGTGAAAGTGGTGTCGGCTCTGCGTATCGGTGACGGCCCTGGTCTGCTGATGCGGATCGCCTCAGCCACTTCGCTCAGGTCGTTGTTCAGCTGATGATCCCGCCCGGGCAGTTGGTGCACCTGCGCCTGCGGGATCGCCAGGGCATACAGGCCGGCATGCGAAGGCGGGGCGGTCTCGTCCTGGAGCCCGTGGAACACATGCACCGGCACGCCTGGTGGCAGCCTCGCGCCGAGCTCGCTCGTCAGCTCGAACTCGTCGCTGGGCCAGCCGCCCTCGCCGACGAACGGAGCGGCGATCAGCACGATCGCCGCGAGCCCTCGCTCCGGCGGCTGCTCGGCGAGCGCATGGACGAGGATTGCCGCGCCTGCCGAATGGCCGGCCACGACCGCGCCGTCGTCCAAGTCCGCCATCTCGCGCCGGATCGCTGCGCTCCACCGGGCATAACCCGGGTCGCCCTCGTCGGGCATGCGCGGGTAGCGGACCTCGTGCCCGCCCCCGAGCTCTCGCCGCAGGCTCTCGACCAGCTTGTCGTCCCACTCGTCGTGCGCGCCCGCGCCGCCGCCCTGGATGAACAGGATCTGCCGGGTACGTGTCATGGCGATCCCCTTCACGCCTTCGTGACGACCCGAGTCGACACCCACCGCCGCCCGAGTCTATTCCGGGCGGCGGCAAGTCTGGTCGAAGGCCGCGACGGGCTTCGCCGCGAACATCCTCAATCGCAGCGCGGCGCGGACTGCGAGCGGTGCGCGGCTCTAGCTCTGCGCTCTGCCGTCCTCCTCCTCGCGACCCTCCCGCTGGAGCGAGCGACCATGACCAGTTCGCACGGAACGTGACGATCCACGAGAGCGCCAACCCGCCAACCGCCGCCCGGAGCGGCTGGCGACTTCTCGGGCTGACTTGCTGGGGGCGCGCCTACCGGGCATTATGTACTGCCGCCACGGGGTGCCTTCGTGTTCGGCGGATGCATCCGATAGCGGGAGGGCCGATGCCGGGCGGCGATGAGATCCGAGACGTTCAGCGGGCGACGTGGGCGGGGCTTTCTGCGGGCTGGGAGAAGTGGGACTCGGTCATCATGGATCAGCTGGGCCCGGTCAGCACAGCGATTATCGAGCATCTCGACATCGCCGATGATCAGCAGCATCTCGACATCGCCGCGGGCACTGGTGAGCCGGGGCTGACCGTCGCCAAGCTCGCGCCGAGGGGACACGTCGTTTTGACCGACCTTGCGGCTGAGATGCTCGACATCGCGACGCGACGAGCGAACGCGCAGGGGATCACCAATTTTGAGACCAAGGTGTGCAGCGCCGACGACCTGCCATTCGGTGACGCGACATTCGACAGTATCTCGGTACGGTTCGGATACATGTTTTTCCCCGACGTCGCCAAAGCGACCGCTGAGTTCGCGCGCGTGCTCAAGCCGGGCGGGCGTCTTTGCTCGTCGGTGTGGGCCGGGCCCGGGGAAAACCCGTGGGTGACGATCGTCATGCAGGCAATCGCGGCGGAGGCGGTGCTGGCGCCACCCGGCCCGGACGGGCCGGGTATGTTCCGGTGCGCTGCCCCGGGGTATGTCAGTGCCCTGTATGAGGCCGCGGGGCTGCGCGACGTGGCCGAGTGGGACGTCGGCGTCGGACTCGTGACGCGATCGCCCGCGCAGTATTGGGAGATGATCAGCGAGCACGTCTCGCTCGCGGCTGCGGCGCTTCAGCAGATCGACCAACCCGCGCGGGAGCGGATCGCGAAAGCCGTCATCGCCAAGGCCGGCACCTACGAAGAAAACGGCAAGGTAAGGGTTCCGGGCCTGGCCCGCTGCATCGCCGGCACGAAGTAGGGACACCCGAGCTGGAGTGTCTGCGCACAGTTGCCGAGCCGCGGAGCTCATCTTGGCAGCCGGACATAGCCGGCGCCCGGGTCCGGCTGTCTGCCGTGACTGGCTCACGCTGTGTGATTGGTCTTCGGCCCGTTTGAGGCGCGCATCCTCGCCGGTCTCCGCTGCGCCACGGACCGGGCCGGTGGCGGGCGCGATCGTCCTCGCGCAGGTCTTAGGCCAGCCCCCGGGCAGGCTCCGCCGGAACCAGGCCAGCGTGCGGCGCATCCGGGACGACAGGACTAGCCTGCCGTGACCGGGCAGATGGCAAGTGCGGGCCGGGAACTGGTTACCCCGGTGTGGCGCGCTGCTCGGCGATGGAGTTGCCGCCGTCCACGATGAGGCACTGCCCGGTGATGTAGGACGCGCCGGGGCTGGCCAGCCAGGCAACGGCGGCGGCGGCCTCGTCGGGTGAGCCGCTGCGGCCGGCCGGGGTGACCAGCCCTTCGCCATGTTCTTGCGCGGTCTGGGAACCGGTCGCTATCCAGCCCGGGGCGACGGCGTTGACGGTGATTCCATGCCGGGCCGCGTCGACCGCGATCGCGCGGGTGAGGCCGACCATGCCCGCCTTGGCGCTGGCATACCCGACGTCCGCGCGCATCGCCATCACCGGGCCGGTCACACTGGCCACCATGATGATCCGCCCCCAGCCGCTGCCGGTCATCGGCGGCAGCGCCGCCTTAGTGACCAAGAACGCGGTCGTCAGGTTCCGGGCGAGCGCCGCCTGCCAGGTCACCAGATCCATCGATGCCACCGTGCCGGACTCGAACACCGGAACAGCGGCGGAGATCATCCCCGCGTTGTTGACCACAATGTCCAACCGCCCCCACCGCGCCAGGACAGCCGACACAAGCCCGGGCGCGGCGGCAGGCTCGGTGAGATCCGCGGCGAATCCCGCCGCGTCAAAACCAGCGCTGCACAGTTCGCTGGCCCTGTCCCGGATCCGGGCCGTCGTGGCGCTGATCATCACGGCGGCACCGAGCCCGGCGAGCATCCTGGCGGCAGCGAAACCGATGCCATCAGGACTGCCCGCCCCGGTGACCACCGCCACCCGGCCGGACAAGTCAAACGCAGCGGGGACAGGCACTACCCGATCCTAATAGGGCCGGCCTCCCGCCCCAGGGCTCACCAGGCAACACGACAGCCGACCCGACAATCAAACGCCAGCGGGCGGCACGTTAGCCCGCCCCGGTGCAAACGGCAGAACCAGCAGTCCTGTGCGGCCTAGCCACAGCGGACCCGCCGATGAATAAGAACGCCCATCCGGCGTCACACGGGCCCAAGATCGGATCACGCCCCGTGATTCGTGCTCGACCGTGCCCGGCGCGCAAATATCCGCCGTTATGATCGGCAGCTAACCGTAACCATAGCTGCCCAGACTGCCTCCAGAGCGACCATTCGGTGCTTAATACTTGGATGACATTCCAGGCTGCCGACATGCGCACAGGGCGGCTCCAATGCGCGAGGGAGTGGTCATGGCCGATGTGCGCTTTCCCGGCGAGCGGCCAGCCGCCGGCGGTCATCCTCTACGCACGAAGCACCGCCCGCGCCGCCAATCGTGCCCCGCAGCAAGGCTTGGGCATGCAGCAACGTCCAGAGCCGCACTGCCAGGCGGCTCTTGCTGCTGTCGGCTGCGCTCAGGCCGTCGCCGACGGCATGCGGGGCTCTCCAAATCCCCGTCTCAATCATCTGTTTCCCTTATCTGTCAATGGTTAAGATTTTGGCGAATCCAGGGACGCAGCCACACGGCAGGTGAGCTCTCACAGGGATGCGATGTGCCGCCAAGCATCCGCAGGCACGGCAACCGCGAAGACGCTGCCTCACGCCAGCCGAGGGCCTTCGAACTCCGCGGAGCTGGTGATCAGGCGCGCCGGAGAAAGTGAACTACCGACGCGAAAGATCACCGAGGCAGCAGCCGGCTGGTTCGCGACGCCCGACTACCAGGAGGCCGATATCGCCGGGCCGTCCTGCGCCTCGCCTAGGCTGGCGCGTCCCGGGCGGCTGACGACTCCGGGGCCAAACAGCGGGCACCTTGCCGGGTCCTGCGGCAGACAGATTCGAGGCCTCGCATGGCCCTGCTCCAGTCGCTGGTGGGCATCAACCAAGACCACGTTCGCATGACCACAGGCAGCGGTCCACTCATTTACCGCGCCCAGCGCCGTACGCCACGCTCGGGCAGCACGAGCAGTTTCCTGGGCCGCGCTGCGCAGGGCGGCCACGACGCCGTCGCCCAAACACGCTCGCGGCTGGGCTAACTTGCAGGCTCCAGGCCACCCGGAGCGCTGCCGAGCGCGACCGAGTCAACGATCCGGCACGACGCCGGATCACCAACAGTAACGAGACCTGATCAGACCCGAGCGGGCAAATATCCGCCGTTGTGCACGGGTGGGGACCCGATGCCGATCGAGGCGCTGGCCACTCAGATGAGGCCGTTCTATCGCGTTTCCACGTTGGCTCATCGTGCGTCAATCCAGTGGGGTACAGCGGTAGACGGGCGGGGGCCCTAGCGCCCGCAGATGAGCAGGGCAGCTGGCGTAAAGCATTCTGCGGACCCGTATTGTCGGCGCGGCCTTACTGCTGGCCGCGCAGACATACAATCTTCTCCACCACGTCGCCGCGGTGGCCTTCGGTGAGTTATGCGGCCTGCTGGAGCGGTCCTTCAGCCTCTCCAAGCCCCCGTCCTCATACCGGCGCAGCCACCGGTAGTAGCAGTTGCGGCTGATGCCGTAATACCGGCACGTGGCCGCGGCGTTGCCGCTGGCCTCCTCCTCCGCATACCGCAGCACGCCAGGCGGTACCGGGCCCGCCGCTCCAGCTCTCGATCAGTCATTCCAGGTCGCGGCCCCATGAAGACTGGGTGCCCGGGCGACCGGGCGGCGCCAGCTTGGTGCGCGGACCGGTCGCACGCCAGTCAGCCCGCGCTAACCCAGCCATAACAGTAGGGTGGCTGCCCCACTGCGCGCGGCCGGCAGCGCGGGCAGGATCGGGTGGGAAATCGGCGGTCTGCCCGCTGCTGCTCAGCGGGCGGCATCATCCTGCGACGGGGGAATAAACGCAGGCCGGCCGCGCGGCCTAGTGGTGAAGCGGCCGCGTGGCGGGAGAAATAGCTTCCCGTCGCTATTTGTGGCGATTCTTTGAAAAGGGGATCACAGCGATGCGCAGCCAGCTCCGCGCCCGTGGCTGCAGGGGGATCCGAGTCAGTGGAGGAGATGCGAGATGAGACGTGCTGTTAAAGCAGTCCTGACAGCGGTGACGATCGGCGCGGGCCTAGTGCCCGCGGCAGCCGCAACGAATGCGTTCGCAGCCAGCACCGCGACCGCGCCGCCCGGATATCAGCGAGTGAGAAGCGCGCCGATCCCGATACCGTCCGGGATGTTCGACTCGGGCGGGCAGGTGGCATGCCCGGCTGGCACGGTGCCGTGGGGCGGGGGTGCGGGGTTCACCGGCGGCATCGCCAGCGCCGGTGAGAACATCAACACCTCCGCGCCTACCGGCAACGGGTGGGAGGGGCGGTACAACAACAGCGGCACCCGGACCGATGACCACTTCGCGGTCGACGCGATCTGCGCCAAGCAGCCGGCGGGCTACACGACCACGTTCACGACGGTGGACAACCCCGCGGGCGCCAAGGCAGCCGCGGTTGCCGTATGCCCCGCTGGCACGCGGCTGTTGAGCGGTGGCACGCTTTCCACCGGTGACACCGTTGATGTGGAGCTCCTGAGCGCCTGGCCGCTGGGCCCGGAGCGGTTCAAGAGCGTCATGTGGAACGGCTCAGCCGCCGACCAGCAGCTCACCACGTTCGCGATATGCGGCCACAGGCCGGCCGGTTACACCATCACGTCAGCGACCGGCAGCGATACCGGTGGGCCCGTCACGCAGGTCGGCGGCGCGCAGTGCCCTGCGGGGACATCAATACTGGGCGGAGGCATCCATGTAACCAGCCCGCGGCCGACCGTCACCCTCGGGGCATCGCTCGATGACCCCGACACCCAGTGGCTGTCCGAAGTGGTCAACCTGGCTCCGGAACCGGCGACCGTGACCATCTATGCCATCTGCGCCGCCTAACACCGATGCGCCACTGACACCCGCCCGGCGGCGGCACCGGCATCGGGGCCGCCACCGCCCGCCAGCTGCTGGAGCGCGGGCACCGGGTGACCATCACCGGACGCCGTGATGAGCGCCTCCGCGAGCTTGCCGGCGAACTCGGCAACCCAGCCAGCCTGCTCACCGTCTCCGGAGACGCCGCCGACTACGGCGACGTCACCGCGGCCGTCCAGGCGTCCGTCACCGGGTTCGGGCGGCAGGCGCTCGGTAGAACGAGCGCGCCAGCCGCGTGCGGTTCCCGCAATTTCTCTGCGGCGGCCGTGCGGGGTTTCGGCCACGCTGTCCTCCCTTCGTTGCGGCTTCGGGCCGTGCCCGTATGCCTGCCGGGCACGGCCAGGTGATGCCTCAGATACCGACCAAGAGCTCGTGATCGATCTCGACGAACTCCGTGATCAGGCCGGCAAACCTCCCGGCGATCAGCTCCTTATACGCGTCAGAGCCGGTGTGTGCGTCGTAGGCGGCCTGGTCGGCGAAGTGCTCGACGAACAGCAGGTAGTCGGGCTTTGCCGGGTCGCGATAGACCCGGAACGACAGCGTGCCCGGCTCCTGGGCCGGCCCCTGGGCGCGAACTCCTCGACAATGGCCTCAACCTCGGCCTGCTTGCCGGGCTTGAGCTTGATGGGGAACACCTTTGTCAGCACGAACAATTCCTCCTCAGGGTAAGCGCAGGATTGCGCATCCGATGGAGCCCACCATGTCCGCCGCGGCGCAGGGCTGTCTGGCCATATCCGGACGGATCGGGTGCTGGCTGACAAACGGCTGAAGAAGCCCTGTCCGGATGCGGCTGGCGCTGGTGTCGCGCAGAACATATACATGGGCGCGTGACGACCTACTCAGCGGTGGTGACGACCGGGATCTACTGCCGGCCTGGCTGTGGCGCGAAGCCGCTGGCTGAGAACGTGCGAACCTTCGAGCTTGCCGCGAGCGCGGAAGCGGCCGGGTTCCGCGCTTGCCTGCGCTGCCGCCCGTACCGGGTGGCGGGCCCCATCGCGTCCGGGGCGCCAGAACTCGTCTGCCGTGCCGTCCAGCTGATCATCGACGGCGTGCTGGACACCGGCACCGAGACATCGCTCGGGGCACGGCTGGCGGTCTCGCCGCGGCATCTACGGCGGATCTTCACAGACCACCTGGGTGTCACCCCGGATCAGCTGGCCAGGTCGCGGCGCGCGCACTTCGCCCGGCGCCTGCTCGACGACACCGACCTGACCGTAGCCGATGTGGCGTTCGCGTCAGGATTTGCCAGCATCCGGCAGTTCAACAGGCAGATGCTCGAGGTGTTCCGGGCATCGCCCAGCGAGTTGCGGGACCGCCGGCGCCGGACCGACCGGCTCACCGCGGACGGCGGGCTGACGATGCGGCTGCCGTTCGAGCCGCCATTCGACTGGGATGCGATGGCAGCGTTCTTTGCCGACCGCGCAGCGCCTGGCGTGGAATCGGTCTCCGGCCGGGTGTACCGCCGGACGATCAGCCTCGATGGCGCCCCTGGCGTGTTGGAGGTTCACCCAGGAGGAGCCGATCACCTGCTGCTGCGGGCCCACCTGCCGTACTGGGAAGGCCTGATTCACGTGGCGGAACGAGCAGTCCGGATGGTCGGAGCCGACGTCGGCTCTGCTGTCTGCGCGCCAGGCGCCTGGGGCCCGTTCGAGGCAGCCGTGCAAGCCATCGTTGCTCAGGAATGCGACGATCTCGGCGAGGCGAGGAGGCAGCTGGAGGGGATGGTAGAGCGGTTCGGGCAGCGCGTACCTGGCCTCACCCATGGACTGACCCACCTGTTCCCGTCCGCCGAAGTCCTGGCAGCGGGAGATCTCGCCGATCTTGATCTGCCACCTGCGACCGTCAAGAGCCTGGCCGCTCTCGCGGCGGGCGTTGCCTCCGGTGAGATCGTGCTTGATCACGGCGTCCGGCGGGCAGACCTGGAGGCCTCGCTGACCGCGGCGACGGGGGTCGAGCTCGCTACGGCACAGCAGATCGCGCTCCGTCTGGGCCACCGAGAGCCGGCACCCGGCAAGCCGGCCGACGAACGGCGCCACAGCGCCACCGGCCAGCTCGCCGGTCGGTTGCATGGATGACCAGAGAGCTCGTAGCCGCTCTGTGTGGATACAGGGCCTCGGTCAAAGCCACGGTTTAGCTGGCCAGCAGCGCGTTCATTGGTCTGACGGGTTTGTGGGCGTGGTGGCCTAGTCCGGCGGCGCTGTTGATATGGCCGATCAGGCGCAGGATTGTGATGGCGAAATAGGGATCTATGACGTGAGGGCTGTTGGCGGTGCGGACCTGGGATTCGCCGCTACGCCCTCGACAATGCCACGCCGTCTCGTGGACTTGGATCGTCAAACCGCGTCGTCGACGACCGCAACGACATCGACTTCCAGAAGATACTCCGGCCTGGACAGCGCGGCAACTCCCACCAGCGTGTCGGCCGGCTTGTGGTCGCCGAACAAGGCGACTCTCCCCTGCTCGATGAGTGCGAGGTGTTCACGCTCGTAGTTGGCCACGAAGATCGTCAGCTTCGCCACCTGGTCGGGTCGGGCGCCGGCCGCGGCGAGTGCGTGCCCGATGTTGGCGAACACCTGGTGGGCCTGAGCCGACATGTCACCGTGTCCGACGATGTCGCCTTCTTTGTTCTCGGCCACCTGACCCGCGACGAAAACCATTCGAGTGCCGGTGGCGACGACAACGTGGCTGTACGTCGGCGGCGTATCTATCTCCTCGGGATTTATGCATTCCACTGCCATTGGAGCACCCTCTTCGTTGGGAAAGATCAACTTAGCCAAGCGCGGGCGGCTATGCCGCCGGTTTCGACCGCCTGGCTCAGCCGGGGAAGATCCATGCGAACACCGGGTTGCTCACGCGTTCCTTCGGCGTCATCGTCTCCGTCCTCACCGCTGGTGGCGCATCAGGAGGCTGAACGCTAGCCAGGGCCGCTGCCCTGCTCGCGGGGTCCCAGGGGATCCCAGGAGGACGCGGATCCGGACGCTCCCCACGCCCAGCCTGGCGAGACTGACCCAGCCGAAACCGGCGAACTATCAGCGACCTGGATCAGGTCCCCTCTTAGAGCGTCAGGGCGTCGTTCATCGTGCCGTACTCGAATCCGTCGGCGCTCGAGCTGTAGGTTCCGGTGGTGAACAACTCGGCTGCCGCCCGGTTAGCGACCCCGTAGGCCGCCTGGGCGATGGCGGAGCCGAGGCTGATGCGGACCGCACCGGCGGCGGTGAGCTCGGTCACTGCCGGCGCGCCGGGCCAGGCCATCACCGCGACCGGCAGCGGCCCGGCAGCCAGGTCGGCAATCGCCGCCAGGTCGACCAGGCCGGGAACGAAGAGGCTATCGGCGCCGGCTGCCTTGTAGGCGGCGGCCCGCACCAGTGCGGCCGCGACTGCCGCGGAGGTTGAGGAGTACGCGCCGCTCAGGAACACGTCGGTCCGCGCGTTAATCCAGACCGCTGCCGCGCCGGGGGCGGGAGTGGGGATCGCCGCGGCGGCGCGGGCGGCGGAGAGCCGGTCCGCTTGGTGGGATGGCTCGAAGAGGGAGGACGACCTATTGCGGCGATCCTCCAGGTTCACCCCTACCGCGCCTGCCTCAACGACTGCCGCCACGGTTGCCGCAACGGCGTCGGGGGAATCTCCGTACCCAGCTTCAATGTCCGCGGACAGGGGTAGCGGGACCGCCGCCGCGATGCGGCTGATCACCGCCGCGGCACGTTCCGCGCCCAGGTCGGCCCCGTCCGGCACGCCAAGTGACCAGGCGACCCCGGCGCTGGTAGTCGCGATCGCCTTCGCACCGGCGGCGGCGATCGCGACCGCGGAGGCAACATCCCAGGCATTCGCTAGCAGCAGCGGGTTGCCGACCCGCTGCAGGCTAGCGAAGAGCTCGGCCTGCCGCGCTTGTCCCGTCGTGAACGGTGTCGTCATGACGATCACGCTAACCAGATTCGCGCCGGTTAGCTGGCCACATCCGGACGTGAACGAAGGGGCTGTGGCATCCTGCCCTCGATAGATCGGGGGTTGCAGGCCACAGCCCCTCCCGCCGCCCGATCTCGGCCCGCGCGAGGAATCTGAGGCGGGTCTCCGGCCGCCCCGGGCCTGGGGGTCACCTGCCAGTGGAACCGCCGGAAACACCTTTTGTGAGACAGACCCGAGCCATCGGCCGGCATGTACCCAGGCAAACGGTCAGCGGCCGGTGGGTTCGTGCCATGCCAGGTCGGTGCCGAGTGCTCTGGCGAGCCGGGTGATTGCCTCGCGTGTGGTCTGGTCGCTGATGCGATCGGGAAGCCAGGCGCAGGCGATGCAGGCGGCTCTCACGTCGGCGGTGGTGCAGACGGCGGCCAGGCATTCCTCGATCTGGGTGAGGGCGGGTCCGGGGCCTGAGGGGAAGCGCAGGCCGGGCAGTTGTGCGCTGTCGATGACATCAACGTCGAGGTGCAGGTAGACCGGCGTGCGGCAGAGCCCGTCGAGGGCGGAGGTGATCGCGGCCGGGTCGGCGGGCACGCGGCGGACCTGGCTGGCGGTCAGGGCGTCGCGCTCGGCGGGGTCGAGGTCCCTGGCGTCAGCGAGGACGACGTTGGTGTCGGCCACCGGCCGCAGCCCGAGCGCATCGCAGAAGAGCTCGGGTGCCCGGCCGGTCAGCATCGCCAGCGGCATGCCACCGAGGTAGCCGCTGGTCGTTATGGCCGGGGTGTTGAAGTCGCCGTGCGCGTCCAGCCACACCACTGCCAGGTCGCGATGGCGGCGCTGCAGCCCGGCCACCGCTCCCAGGGCAGTGGGGCAGTCGCCGGATAGCAGCAGCGGCCTGGCGGCCCGCGCCACGGCACCGGCGACCGCCTGGTGCAGCAGCGTCATCCGGCCGGGCGCGGGGCCGGCCGGAAGGGTCGGGCAGATCGTGTCGGCCACGCCAACCGGGACCGGGAATGCCGGGATGTGCTCGTCGAGGTGCCAGGGCGTGACGATGAGATCCCAGCCGCCGCCGCTACCGTGGTCAGCCACGGGTTGTCCCTCTTTCTTTCCGGTGGGCGAGTTCTTTCCGATGGGCGAGCAGGTCGAGCAGCCGTTGCAGCTCGGCGGCGCCGGCCTGCAGGTGCGCGGTGAGCTGCGCCCGGGCTTGGGCCCGGCTGCCGCGCAGCGCGTCGAGCAGCTGGCGGTGGTCGTCTGCGGTGCGGCCGAGTTCACGGCTGGAGCGCTCGGCCAGCGCCAGGGCGAGGCGCTGTTCTTGCTGGAGCTGTCCATAAAAGCGGCGCAGCCGGGGGCTGCCGGTGGCCGCGACCAGGGTGGCGTGGAAGAGCCGGTCACCGTCGAGCACGGCGGCGGTGTCGCCGCGGCCGAAGGCGCGTTCTATCTGCTCAACTAGGTCGGCTAGGTTCCCGTAGACCGCCGGGTCCCGGTGCCCGGTGAGGGCGTCCACTGCGGCCAGCTCCATGGCGGCGCGGGCAGCGTAGATGTCTGCGGCATCCGGCCCGGTGATGTCCGCGACGACGATGCCGTGGTTCATCTGGTAGCGGACCAGGCCCTCGCTGGCGAGGGTCCGCGCGGCCTCGCGGAGGGTACTGCGCGAGACGCCGAGTTCCGCAGCTAGGGCGGCTTCGCGCAGCGGGGTGCCCGGCAGCAGCCGGCCGGACAAGATGGCCTGCCGGACGGCGTCGGCGGCCTGCTCGGTGGAGCTCCGCCGCTGAATGCTCGCACCCAGGCCAGCGATCGGGCTCGCCACGGTCACCAGTCTCCTAGCGGCACGTCCCGGCCGGCGCCGTGTTCATCGGCGAGCCGGGCGGCGAGGGCGGCCACCGCCGCGTCCTGAATGCCCAGGCCGGTCAGGTCGGCCACGGTCAGCTCATCGTCGGCGGTGCGGCCGGCCAGCCGCCCCGATGCCACGGCAGTCAGCTCGCCATGCACCGAGCCCACCTCCAGCAGCCCGGCCTTCAGCGCGTGGTGCAGCTCGCCTGACGCCGCGGCGGCGGCGATGCTGTCCGGCACGTACTTGTCCGCTGCCGCCAGGACCTGCGGGTCAAGTTCCTGCTTGTGCGGCATGTCGGAGCCGACCGCGGTCACGTGCGCGCCGCGGGCCAGCCAGCCGGCTTCGATCAGGGGCCCGGTGCTGCTGGTCGCGGTGATGACCACCTCGGCGCCCTGGACCGCCTCGCGGGCGGTCGCGGCGAGGGAAACCGGTACGTCAGCCGCGGCCATATCGCGCCGGTACTCCTCGGCTGCCTGGCGGCGGCGGCCCCAGACCGTGACCCGGTCGATGGGGCGCACCTTCAGCAGTGCCTGCAGCTGGTAGCGGGCCTGCCCGCCGGTGCCGATCACCGCCGCCGACCGCGCGCCGGGCCGGGCCAGCAGGTCAGCGGCGACCGCTCCGGCCGCGGCGGTCCGCAGCTCGGTGAGCAGCCCGCCATCGGCGATCAGCATCCGTAGCGTGCCCGTCATCGCATCATGGACCATGGTCATCCCGCCGCTGACCGGGAGCCCCAGCTCGGCGTTGCGGTAGAACCCGGTCGCGGTCTTGACCGAGAACACCGGCGCGCCGGTCAGGTAACCACCCTTCACGTGCACCTCGCCGCTGGCATCAGGCAGGTACATCCCGAACGGGGCAGGCATCACCGCGCCGCCCCGGTCTGCCGCCGCGAGCGCCTCGCGCACTGCCGCGATCGCGTCCGCCATGCTGACCAGGCGCCGGACGTCATCGCGGTCAAGGACCCGGACCACTAAGCCTCCCTCCCTTGAAGCCTGTCCTGTCGTGCATTAGATTGCCATATTGTCCGGCAATCCGGCAAGGTAATGGGAGTGTGTCATGTCCGTGCCCGGGCTGCGCCGTGAGGACTTCCCCGTCCTGGACCGGCTCACCTACCTCAACACCGCCTCCGCCGGCCTGGTACCAGCCTCGGTCGTGACCCCCGCCCACGAGTTCGAGCTCGAGCTGGCGCAGGCCGGGACCACTCGCATGGACGAGGACACCGAGATCGGCATCCTGGAAGACACCCGCCAGAGCGCCGCAGCGCTGCTCGGCGCCGACCCGGACACGATCGCGATCGCGACCAGCTTCACCGAGGCGCTGAACCAGGTGGCCTGGTGGCTCCGCCCCGGCCCGGGCCAGAACGTGGTGTCCTCGGAGGTGGACTTCCCCAGCGTCACCTACCCCTGGCACCGCATCGCCGAGGACACCGGCTGCCAGGTTCGCCTGGTCGGCGTGCTGGACGACCCGGACGGCTTCGACGTGAACAAGATCGCCGAAAGCGTGGACTCCGCCACCGCGGCCATCTGCATCAGCCACATCCAGTACCTCACCGGCCACATGCTCGACCTAGCCGACCTCGCGGCGCTGGCGCACGACAACAGAGCGATCCTGATCGTGGACGCGACCCAGTCCGCCGGACAAGTGCCGATCGACGTGACCGCTTCCGGCGTGGACGTTCTTATCTCCGGGTCCTACAAGTGGCTCTGCAGCACCTTCGGCGCTGCGGTCTGCTATCTCAGCCCCGCCCTGCTCAGCGAATTCCGGCCGCCGCTTGTGGGCTGGCGCAGCACCGAGCACCCCTACTCCCTCGACGCCCAGTGGCTTCCCCTGGCCGCCACCGCACGGCGGATGGAGTACTCCACCATGTCCTACGCCGCCGCGATCGCGCTCGGCCGCGCCATCGGCTACATCTCCGGCCTGTCCCTGGCTGAGGTCGCCGGGCACAACCGCGAGCTCGCCAGCCAGCTCGCCGACGGGCTGACCCAGCGTGGCGCGCGCCTGCTCACCCCCCGCGACCCGGCCCGCCGGGCCGGCACGGTCACCGCCCGCTTCCCCGGCCACGACGGCGAAGCCGTCGCCGCCGCGCTCACCCATGCCGGCGTGATCGTCTCCCCGCGCGTCGGCTCCACCCGCTTCTCCACGCACTTCTACAACAGCAGCGACGACGTCGGCCACGCCCTGACGACCCTGGACGAGGTGCTGCGATGACCCTCGCCGCGCAGCGAGCCTTACGCGGCCCGCAGCCGTCACCATTGCCCCAGCCCGGGAGAGCACCGTTGATCGCGCTCGAGAGCATCAATCCAGAGGACCTGCCCATCCCGCCTATCTACACACACGTCATTGCGGTCACCGGGCAGGACAAGATCCCTGCGACAGCCATGGTGGACCTCCGGCTTCCCCGGCGAACCAAACCTTAGCCGCCGGATGCTGAAGGAAGCTTGCGGAGACCTCGAATCTGCTGGCCGGGACCTAAGTCGGCAATGGCAGGCGCGGCGAACCAGGCCCGCCAGCGGCGAAGCAGCCCCCGGTCCTCGTCATCGAGGAAGTCCACGATGGACTGTTCGCTCAGCCCGTACTGGCGGAAAGACTCGACCTCGGCCCGGGTGAGCGGCCAGGGCATTTCGCCGGGGTCGTCGTGCTCGTCGCGGGCTCCGGCGATGACCAGCAGTCGGCCGCCGGGCACGACCAGCTGGGCGGTCCGCGCGAAGGCCGTGCGCCGCGCCGCGCCGGTGAGCACCTGCAAGGTGAACACCTCGACCACCAGGTCGAACGCGCCGGCCCAGGAAGGCGGTAGTGAGAGCAGGTCGGCGGTGACGTATTCCACGGCGGAGCGCGGGAAGCGCCGCCGAGCACCAGCGATCGCTGTCGGCGACACGTCGAAGGCCACCGTGGTGAAGCCCAGCGACGCGACATGCTCGGCGTCGTCGCCCAGCCCGCAGCCGATCACGACGGCGCGCCCGGCGCCGCCGGCACCGGATAGTGCCCGGACCAGGCGTGGATTGGGTGCCAGGCCCGCCCACGGCACGGTCGCTGCGCCTTGTTCGGCTGCCGCGTACAGCGTCTCGAACCAGCCCGTGTCGTCACCGCTGGCGATGGAATCCGCGGCGAGCTGCCGCGCGAACGCGCGGTTCGCTTCCAGGTGTGGGCCACGTGAACCACACGGAATCAAGGTTCGCCCTCCTTCGAGGAAGCCGGCCGTGGCGCTGGTCTAGCCGATGCGGACGTCGAGGTTCAGCGTCGCCGGGATCGGGCGGGTCAGCGTGTCACCGACAGGTGAGGCGGTTTCGCACAAATCTCGGAGGCGCGCGATCTGCTCCTCGGATGCCTCCCGGGCCCGAAGGTGCACCGTGTAGTCGATGTGCTGGTATCCGGGCGGCTGCTCGCTGTCCAGGCCGAGGTATCGGGCAACGTGGAACGGGCCGCTCGCCTCGACCCACAGCTCGCTGATCTCGATTCCCAGCAGCGACGCGTGCATCGCTACCAGGTCGACGTCGCACGCCGCCAGCGAACCCAGCAGTGCCTGCATGGGGTTCAGCTCGCCGTCACCGCCGAGGTGCATGCTGGCCGCATCAAAGGTGACCTTGGCGCGCGACTCGCCGGCCCATCGCGCGATGACATGCGGTTCGCGGTCCGCCAGCTCCGGTGCTGCGCTGACCCGGTCAACGAACGCCTTCAGCTGCGGGACATCGATCTGGTTCAGGAGGCTGACTACCGCCTTGTGCATGATCTGTCCTTCCGCCGTTGCTGGCTGCTTGCACCAGCGTGGTTGCCCGGGGGCGGCAGAACATCCGTGCAACCTGCGGATCCTGGTACGGATGCCGCGTCGGTGCCGCAGGGGCGCCGATGACGCACAATGGCTCCATGGCAGGCCATGAGGACGCTATGGCCGAGCGGCGGCTGGTTCGCGCCGGCGTCACCGAACGTGAGGCAGAGGTGCTCTCGGTGGTCGCGGAGCGGCTACGCAACCGCGAGATCGCCAGCCGGCTGCACATCTCCGTGCGGACGGTGGAAAGCCACGTCGCCGCGCTGCTGCGCAAGCTCGGCGCTGCCGACCGGACGGCGCTGGCCGAAATGGGCGCAGAGCTCCGCCGGGCACCCCGTGCGGGCACGGTTCTGCCTGTGCCGCTGACCAGCCTCGTCGGCCGGGAAGGCGAAACGAGCGAGCTCATCGCGCTGCTCGACGCCCATCGCCTGGTCACGCTCACCGGCCCCGCCGGGGTGGGCAAGACCCGGCTCGCGCTGCGCATCGCCACGGTCCGCGCAGGCTCGTTCCCGGACGGTGTCAGGCTCGCCGACCTGGCACCGGTCACGCCAGAACTGGCCGGTGACACGCTGGCGCTGGCGCTGGGCGTGGTACCGCAGCCGGGATGGCCGCTGCGCGACATCTTGCGCGAGGTCGCCGGCGGGATGCACTGCCTGCTGCTGGTGGATAACTGCGAGCACGTGATCACCGAGGCGGCCGAGTTCGTCGCCGGCCTGCTGGCCGTCGGCGGCCCGCTGCGGGTGCTCGGCACCAGCCGCGAGCCGCTCGGCGTGCCCGGGGAGGTCATTTACCAGGTACCGACGCTGCCCGTGCCCACGGCGCGCGACTCCTCCCAGGCCGCGACCGCCGGACATTACGATGCCGTGCGCCTGTTCGCCGACCGGGCGGGCACCGCGTCGCCGGGCTTCGCGCTCACCGATTCCGTCGCGCCGGCCGTGGCGGCGCTGTGCCAGCGGCTCGACGGGCTGCCGCTGGCGATCGAGCTGGCCGCCTCCCGCATGCGCAGCTTCGCCCCGGCCGAGCTCGTCGAGCACGTCGGCCAGCGCTTCGAGCTGCTGTCCGCCGGCACGCGCACCGCTCCGCCGCGGCACCGCACGCTGCGCGGCGCCATCGACTGGAGTTACGAGCTACTCGACGACGACGAACGGGTGCTGTTCAGCCGGCTCGGCGTGTTTCCCGCCGACTTCGACTACGCGGCCGTCCAGTCGGTGTGCGGCAACCCCGGCGGGGCCGTGGTCCGGCTCTTGCCAAGGCTGGTGGACAAATCGCTGGTGTCGACCGCCGGGCACGGCCGCCGCCGCTACCGGCTGCTGGAGACCATCCGGGCATACGCCGCCGAACGCCTGGCCGCCTCCGGCGCTGAGACCACCATCAGGCGGCAGCACGCCGATCACTACCTCGCGCTGACCGAGCATGCCGCCGGGCAGCTGTGCACCAGCCGCCAGCGGGCCTGGCTCGACCGGCTGATGATCGAGCAGCCGAACCTGCGAGCCGCGCTGGCTCATAGCATCACAGCCGGTGACGTCGAGTCCGCCTGGCGGTGGGTCGCCCTGCTGGAACGGTTCTGGGATATCACCGGGCAGCGCCGCGAGGCTCGCGAGTGGATCCAGCGGGCGCTGGCGATCGGGGATCCGCCCGCCACTCCCGCGGCCGTCGCCGGGCTGGCCGCGGCCAGCGCGATCCTGCAACCTGCTGACGCCCGGGCCGCTTTCGGTCTGGCTCAGCAGGCGGCGCAGCTCGCCGCCGACCTTGATGACCTTACCCGCGCCCGGGCTGCGCTCTCGGTCGGGATGAGCGGGATCTGGGTCCAGCCGGAGCTGGTGGCCCCCGCGTTGCGCGAAGCGCTGGCCCGGTTCGGCGCCGATCACCCGTGGGAGTGCGCGCTGACCATGCAGTGCCTGGCGAACACTTCCGGCGGGCTCGCGGAAGCGCTCGACTGGGCGCGAGAGGGTGCGGCGTTGTTCCGCCGGGTCGGCGATCACCTGTACGCGGCCAACACGCTGTTCATCATGGCGCAACGGGCCATGTACGCCGGCATCGCCGGTGACGAGGTGCACGAGTGGCTGACCGAGAGCCAGGCACTGGCCGAGGCGGCCGGCAGCGAGGGCGACCGGGTACACGCGATGGTCGGCTTCGGGCAGCTGGCATGGGTGCGCGGCGACCATGGCCACGCGGCCCAGCTGATGGAGGAGTGCCTGCCCGCGCTGCGTCGGCTTGGCGACCAGCGCTGCGCCGGCCGGGCGCTGCACATGCTCGGGGAGCGGGCGCGGGAGCAGCGGCAGCTGGCCCGCGCGGGGGAGCTGCTGGGCGGCAGCGTGGCGGCGATCGCGCTGGCTGGCCAGTCGGTCGTCCTCGTGAACGCGCTCGAGGCCCTGGCCGCCGTGCTCTTCGCACAGGGCCGCCTGCGGCGCGCGGCGGTGCTCCTCGGCACGGCGCACGCCGCGCGCGAGTCGGCCAGCGCGCACATGCAGCCCACTGAGCCCCCCGACGAGGAGCTTCGCCGGTCGCTGACACGCGAGCTGGGCGCCGCGGCCTTCGACGCCGCCTACGGTGAGGGCATGCGATTGTCCCCGACGCAGGCGCTGCAGGTCGCCTCACCCGGCCGCACTGCGATGATTCCCACGGCGCTGGCCATCGGCCAGCGGGTAAGGGAAGCCCCCGGTGAGTGAGCCAGGCGGGGAGCTCCGGCAGGCCGCGGACCAGGCCCCGCACGCGATGCTTGCTGCACTGTCCCGTCGGCGGTGACCGCCGCGGGATGAGGCGTGGCTGCGGGGCAAATCGTGCGTGGCTGTCGATTCCAGCGCCGCCGAGCCGTCGAGAGGGTGAGTCTAGAAGTCAAGGAGGGCGAGATGGATATCCCGCGAGTGGTTTCACCAGGTGAGTGGCTTGCTGCGCGCAAGGACCTGCTGGCCCAGGAGAAGGAGGCGACCCACGCCAAGGACGCGGTGGACGCCGCGCGCCGCGAGCTGCCGATGACCGAGGTCTCCAAGGATTACACCTTCACCGGCCCGGCCGGGCAGGCGAGCCTGGCCGATCTGTTCGGCGGGCGCCGCCAGCTCATCACTTACCACTTCATGTGGCGGCACGCCGATTCCGGGTTCCCCGGCGAAGATCAGGGCTGCCCCACGTGTTCGTTCCTGGTCGACAGCATCGGCGACCTGTCTCACCTGCATGCCTGTGACACCACGCTGGTGCTGGTGTCCCGGGCGCCGATCGCTAGCATCGAGCGGTTCGAGAAGCGGATGGGCTGGACGGTGCCGTGGTACTCGTCCTACGGCAGCGACTTCAACTACGACTTCCACGTCAGCTTCGACGAGGGCAGGGCCCCGCTGGAGTACAACTACAAGGACAAGGAAACCCTCGCGCGGGAGGCGCCCTACATCCGGTCCGGCGCGGACGGTCCGGGTGTCAGCGTCTTCCTGCGCGAGGGTGATCGGGTCTTCCACACCTATTCGGCCTACCAGCGCGGCCTGGACTCGCTGCTGGGCACCTACCGGTGGCTTGAGCTGACCCCGCTGGGCCGGCAGCGGCACGTGATCGAGTTCCCGCACCACGACGCCTACGGCCAGCGGTCGTGATGATCGAGGGACTGGCGGCCCGATGGCTGTTTACGGCGGTCTTCGCCGTGGCAGGGCTGGGGGCGGCCCTGCCACGGCGTGAACGGGCCGAGTGGGGGCGGTCGGCGGACCGGTTCCCGGCTGTCCTCTGCGTCACGATGTGTGCGGCTCTGATCGCCATGACCTGGCGGTCAGAGCCGGCCGCCGCGACATGGCTCCAGGTCGCCGTGTTCGGATGCGCCGCGCTCCGGCTCGCGCTGGCCAGCCCGGCCCGCTCCGGCCAGGGCCGGCGGCCCGGCTTGCCTGCTCTTCTCCATGCGCTGATGGCGGGTGCCATGATCTGGATGCTCACCGCGATGCCTGCCGCTGCCGGAATGCGGCCGGCCCGCAGCGCGATGGTGTCCATGTCCCGCGCCGCCACGCCCGCTGCGGTGGTCGTCGTCAGTATCCTGCTCGCGGTGTCCTGCGCGGCCGCGTCCATCCCGTGGCTGGCGCGGGCCGTGGGCCCGGGGCCTCGGGTAAACGATCCGGTCTCGGCCAGCCAGGCCGTGATGAGCGCCGGGATGGCGGCGATGCTGTTCGCGACGCTGTGACGGCCAGCCTGGAGCAGACCGACGGCTCCCGGTGACCGGTGCGGGCTTCGGCTTGCGGGATGTCACCAGAGGTTCGTGCTCGAAGCGACGCTGGGTCCGCGGTCGTGGTGGATGTTGTTGATCAGCGCGGCTTGCCGGCCAAGCCGGCGGTCAGGCGTGATCTTTCTACACTGGGTCGGTGGATCAGGCGCAGACATATGTCGAGCGGGTCCCGCTGCCGGCCCTGGCTGGTCGGGTGCGTGCGGTCTGGGTTCAGCGCACCGGGTCGCAACCGTATGTGCAGCGCAATCTGCCCACGGGTGGCGTCGAGCTGCAGTGTTCGATCGGCGCGGTGCCCCGGCTGATGGGGCCGCTGACCGCCGCCAGCGTTCAGGTGCTGCCGGCGCACACGGCTGTGGTGGGTGTGCGGTTCTGGCCGGGTGCGGCGTCGCCGCTGCTCGGCGTGCCGGCCGATGAGCTGGTTGACCTGACAGTGCGGCTGGACGACGTGTGGGGCGGTGCCGCAGTGCGGCTCGGTGAGCTGCTCGCCGGGGCGCCGGGACCAGGTGCGGCGCTCGAGCTGCTGCAGCGCTACCTCGTTGGCTGGCAGGCACGCACCGATCGCCCCGATCCGCTCGTGGCCGAGGCGGTGCGCCGGCTGATGCCGTGGCAGCCCGTCGAGATCGGCGCGCTGACCAGGCAGCTGGCGATCTCGACGAGTCAGCTGCGGCGCCGGTTCCTGGCCATGGTGGGCGTCGGCCCGAAGACCTTGCAGCGGACGCTGCGTTTCCAGGGCTACCTGGCGCTGACTCAGGCTGCCGCCACGCCCGGCGGGCCGCGCGGCGGCCGGCTGGCGGACCTTGCCGCAGAGGCGGGCTACGCCGATCATGCCCATCTGAGCCGGGAATGCCTGCGGCTGACCGGCGTCACACCACGCGAGCTGCTCGGCGGTGCGACGGACCGGTGCGGGTGCGGGCACGACCATGCGGCCTCCTACCTGCCGTTCCTGGCCGGCCGTGCGCGGGCGGTGCGGGGGGTTGATGATGCGCGTTTCGTTCAAGCCCTCTGATCGGGCCTCGCCGTAGCGTCGGTTCGTGCACGATCTCGACGGGCTGCGTGCGGCGCTGGACGGGGACCTGCTCACGCCGGCCTCGCCCGGCTACGGCGCCGCCCGGCGCCCGGCGCTGGCCCGGTTCCGGGAGCTACGCCCGCGGGCGGTCGTCCGATGCGCGTCGGTCCGGGATGTCGCCCGCACGATCGCCTACGCACGGGACACCGGCACGCACGTGGTCCCGCGGGGCGGCGGGCACTGTTTCGCCGGCCGCTCCTCGACCGAGGGACTGGTGCTCGACCTGAGCCGCCTGGATGCGATCACGGTCGGCCCGGACGGGCGCGCGAGCATCGGGGCCGGAGCGCGCCTGGCCGTGGTCTACGACGTGCTGCACGAGCATGGCCGGACCGTTCCGGCTGGCTGCGGCCCGACCGTCGGCATCGCGGGGCTCACCCTGGGCGGCGGGCTCGGCCTGTTGGGCCGGGCGCACGGGCTGACCTGCGATGCGCTGGTCGGCGCGCGGGTCGTGCTTGCCAACGGGCGCGTCGTCGGCTGCGACACCGACCGTGACCCGGAACTGTTCTGGGCGTTGCGAGGCGCGGGTGGCGGGCAGTTCGGCGTAGTCACTTCGCTGACTTTCGCCACGGTTCCTGAGCCGCGCGCGACCCGCTTCGGGTTGTGCTGGCCGGACGCCGCGGCCGGCGCGGTGATTGCCGCCTGGCAGCACTGGGCACCGGACGCGCCCGATGAGATCACCGCGAACCTGACCGTCGCCGCGGAACCCGGCCGCCCGCTCCGCGTTGCGGTCTTCGGCGCCTCCCTCCGCGACGCAGGCGCGACAACGAGCCTGCTGGACGGCCTGGTCGCCGCGTCCGGCACTCGCGCTGACACCCGCCTGCGCCACGGCCTGGCCGTCCGCGACCTGAAGCGGTCATTCGCCGGCGGCGCCCTCGACCCCGGCGCGCACGTGACCACCAGCCGCTCGGAGTTTTTCGCCCAGCCGCTTGCTGCCGCCGCGATCGCAGCGCTGCTCGACGAGCTCACCGCCGGGCCGGGCGGACGGCGCGAGCTGAACTTCACCGCCATGGGCGGCGCCTACAACCGAGTCGCCGCGGACGCGACCGCGTTCGTCCACCGCGGCGAGCGGTTTCTGCTCGAACACGTCGCCGACGACGGCCCGCAGTGGATCGACCGGTCCTGGGCGATCGCGCACCCGCACGGCTCCGGACGGGTCTACCCGAACTTCCCCGACCCCCAGCTGGACGACTGGGCGGCCGCCTACCACGGCGGCAACCTGCCGCGCCTCGCGGCAGCCAAGCAGCGCTACGACCCCGGCCGGCTCTTTCATTTCCCGCAGGCCATCTGACCCGAACCGGCAGGAGAAACAGGTGTCCCAGCTCGTGCTGTACCCGGCGACCGCATGCGTCATCCCGTTCGACGGCGCTGCACCCGCGATGAGTCGGGGTCACCGGGCCGGTCTTTCCCTGTGACCCGAGGAGGTGCCCAATGGGCGAGGTGATCGCACACCTGGCGATGTCGCTGGACGGTTTCATCGCCGACCCGGACGACGGCTGCGACGAGCTGTTCGGCTTCTACGGCAGCGGGGACGTGGCGGTGAAGCTGAGCGAGGGGTTCCCCGAGCTGCACGTCTCGCAGACCACGGCCGACCTGCTGACCGCGTCGGTGGCCAGGGCCGGCGCGACCGTGGTCGGCCGCCGGCTCTATGACCTCACCAACGGCTGGGGCGGTCACCCCGGCGGCGAGGTGCCGATGGTCGTGGTCACCCATCACCCGCCGCAGGACTGGCCGCGCGGCGGCGTGCCGATCTTCTTCGAGACTTCGGTCGAGGCCGCGGTCGCGAAGGCGCGTGAGCTGGCCGGCGACCAGGACGTCGATATCGCCGGCGCCACGATCACCCGCGGCTGCCTGGATGCCGGGCTGCTGGACGTGATCCAGGTCAGCCTGGTGCCGGTGATCCTCGGCGAGGGTATCCCGTGGCTGGCCGGCACCCGCGGCCCGGTGCGCCTTTCCGATCCCGAGGTGGCCGAGGACCGCGGCGTCACCCACCTGCGCTACGTCGTCCGCAAGTAGCGGCCGTCAGCCCGTCGAACCTACGGAAGGACCGGATGAGCCATGAGCAAGGCCGTGCTGTACATGTCCATGTCCCTCGACGGATTCGTCGCCGGGCCCAACGTGGGCCCGGGCAACGGGCTCGGTGACGGCGGGCACCGCCTGCACGAGTGGTTCCTGCCGGATGCCGGCGCCGGTCGCCAGGGAGCCGCCGATCATCTGACGGGCGTGAACCGCGAGGTCATGGACGAGGTCATGGCCACCGGCGCGGTGGTCGTCGGCCGGCGGACCTTCGAGCTCGCCGGCGGCTGGGGCGGTGACCACCACGACGGCGTGCCGATCTTCGTCCTGACCCGCCATCAGCCCGACGCCAGGCTGCAATGGCCCGCGGTGACTTACGTGAGCGACGTCAAGCGCGCGATGGACCTGGCCAAGGACGCGGCCGGCGAGAAGGACGTACTCGTCCACGGGGCCGTCACGGCTCAACTGGCGCTTGCCGCCGGCGTCCTTGACGAGCTGCAGCTCCACCTGATCCCGGTGCTGTTCGGGCAGGGCCATCGGCTGTTCGAGGACATGCCGCCCGGCCATATCGAGCTCGAACTGCTCCGTGCCCTGGACGGGCCGGGCGTACTGCACCTGCGCTACCGCGTGCGGCCGGCGGGCTGAGGCGATGGCGGTCATCCGGCTGTACATGACCATGTCCCTGGACGGCTACGTCACCGGGCCGCAGGACAGCCTGGACGCGCCGCTGGGCATCGGCGGGTTCCGCCTGTTCAACTGGCTCGACCGGCGCAACGACCAGGGACCGAGCGGCCAGGTGTTCACCGAGGCGATGTCCACCCGCGCCCTCATCTCCGGCCGCCGTACCTACGAACTGGCCGGACGCTGGGGGGGCGACCACCACGACGGCGTACCGGTCTTCGTCCTGACCCACAACGTCCCGGACGACCCGCCGCCGGGCAGCGTCCGCTACGTCACCGACGTGCACGAGTGCGCCGTGCAGGCCCGCGCGGCGGCCGGGAACGGCGACGTGATGGTGCACGGGGCCGGGGCGGCGCAGGCGCTGCTGCGCGCCGGGCAGCTCGACGAACTTGAACTGCACGTCGTACCGGTCCTGCTCGGGCAGGGGCGACGGCTATTCGACAACCTGCCCGCCGAGCACATCGACCTCGACCTAGTCCGCCGCCTGACCACGCCGGACGACCAGGAGCTCGCACGGCATGTCATGCACCTGCGCTACCGGGTCCACCACCCATGACCGGCGGCGAACCACGTCGAGGGCCCAGCGGGCGCTCCCTCCGCTACCGCGTCGTGCGGTGGCCACTGATCAGGAAGGAACGACCATCGGGCGGCGCGGATGGGCGTCGGGCTGAATCCGATCATGCTCCGCCAGTAATGCCAGATGAGCCATCAGCGCTTCGTACGGGGGAGAGGAAGGACCGCTATGTACCACTTCCGGTTCCCGATGATGGTTGTCGCGATGGTGACGGGTGCTACGGTGGCGGCCGCGCCGGCCGCGCTGGCTGCAGCCCGGGATCGGCCACCCACGGTCGCGGCGCCGGTCAATGTTGATGTCAGCCAGCGTCATCTGAACGAGTCCGAAGAGGCGATCGCGGTCAACCCGGCCAACCCGGACAACATCGTGACGGTGACCAACGTCGGTCATGCCGAGGACGGCGGCAAGACGTGGACGACGAAGCTGATCGGCCTGGGCGCTACTGACCCGCTCGGCGATGCCTGCTGCGACCCGAGCCTGTCCTTCGACAAATACGGGAACCTGTTCATGACCTACCTGTATGAGGTAGAGGATCAGGTCCCGGTCGCGCTCAGCACCGACGGCGGCCTCACCTTTCACGTGATCGCCAACATCTCCAAGGCCGACCTGCCAGGCAAGAAGGGCAACGGGGACAACCGCGGGCTGTTCCGCTTCGTGGACCAGCCCACCATCACCGCGGCGCACAACGAGGTCTGGGTGGTGTTCAATGCGGGTGGCCCGATGGCCGCCACCGGCGCTCGGGTCAGCGGGCTAGATAAGGTCGGCGCGTTCACTCCGATCGAGGTGGTGCCCGGGACCAACAACTGCACCTACGGCGACATCGCCATCGGCCCCTCCGGTCAGGTGATGCAGGCCTGTACCCTGACCGAGACCGGGCAGGGCGGCGGCAAGATCTTCGTGAATGTGGACCCCGACGGGCTCGGCACGGCCGGGTTCGGGGACCGCATCTTCGTCACCCAGACCCACGTCGGCGGGTTCGACTTCATCCCCGCCCAGCCAGACCGGTCGGTCGACGCCGAGCCCGGCCTGGCCTGGGACCGCACCACCGGCTCGCACGCCGGGCGGGTATACCTGGTCTACACGCGGGAGAGCCCGAACGAGAGCGACAACACCAACATCTACGTGCGGCACTCCGACGACAACGGGGCCGCCTGGAGCGCGCCGGTGCGGGTGAACGGCGACCACACCACCAGCAGCCAGTTCCTGCCCAAGATCTCCCTGGATCCCACCACCGGAAACATCGCCGTGGTCTGGTATGACAGCCGCAACGACCTGGGCACCGGCGGGCCGGGGGACACCGACGGGATCCTCAACGACGACGCTCAGTTCTGGGGGGCGTTCAGCACCAACGGCGGAACAAGCTTCACCCGCAACATCCAGATCAGCGCCGGAACCTCCAACTCCCATGATTCGGGGAACGGGATCGACTACGGCGACTACACCGGGCTGTCGTTCTACGGCGGGATCGCCCATCCCGCCTGGTCGGACAACTCCAACAGCACCGGCACCAACCCCGACGGCGCGCTGCACCAGCTCGACATATACACCACCGCAGTGCCCCTGCCGTAGAAGCCGGAGAGGCCGGCGGCTCGGGGCAGAGAAGGGTGGATCCAATGTTGAAAAGCATCGTGATCGGCAGCGCGGCGCTGGCAGCCGGGCTGGCGGCCCCGGGCGCCGCCGCTGCCAGCAGCCCGGGCTGGACGACGGGCGTTGCGTTCACCAATCAGGTGGCGAGCTCGCCGACGACCGGGGGTGGCTATCCGGTGCCGCCGGGGCAGCTGTTCCCGAATCCGGGCACGTGCCGGGCCGGCTCGCTGGACTCCAACCATTCCGAGTCGTGGATCGCGGTCAAGCCAGGCACCGAGGATCTGGCCGGCTCGTCGAAGTTCTTCTTCGATAAGTACTCGAAGTTCTACAACTTCTACCTCGGCTCCTACCGCATCCTCGGGGGCACGCCAGTCGATGACAACCAGGTGCAGGGGTATGACTGCGTCTCGACCGGAACGCAGGCGATGCCGCCGAGCTGGACGAATGTGACCGACCCCAACGTCGCGTTCGACACCAAGGGACGCGTCTACCAGACGACGCTGCCGTTCAACGCCTTCTGGGGAAAATCGACGCTGCACCCGGACGGCGAGATCGATGTCTCGTTCTCCAACGACATGGGCCGCCACTGGGTGAAGGGCAACGGCGGCGTGCCGCTGGAACCGCCGAACCACGCCTCCGCCCTGCAGCTCGGCCACGTCGAGGACAAGCAGTGGATCGCGGTCAACGACATCCCCGGCAACCGGTTCCAGGATCACGTCTACTCCACCTGGGACGTGATCAACGGGCCCAGCACGACGAAGATCCGGGTCGCGGTTTCTCGTGACCGAGGGCTGTCATTCTCCAGGGCCATCACACTGACCTCGCCGTCGCAGTCGGGACCGGTGAACAGCAGCAGCTATCCGTCCATCGACGCGGCCGGGAACGTCTATCTCGGCTACGAGTCGGATCCGATTAACGGCATGGGCCCATCGAGCGTGTTTGTCACCCGCTCCACTGACGACGGCGTCCACTGGGGCCCGTTTGTCCGCGCCGCGACCTTCACGGTTCAGCGCCTGCCCAACACCACCTTCCGGTTGGGGATTCCCGAGAGCTTCGCCGCCAGCCCGACCTACCCGGGGCACCTGTACGTGGCCTACGAAACGTGGAACGGGACGAGCATGGACGTCGAGTTCACCCAGTCCACCGACGGCGGGGCCACCTGGTCCGCACCGGTGAAGGTCAACGACAACGCCGACGCGCCGGGGCAGCCGACCGATCAATTCCAGCCGGAGGTCGCGGCCGGGCCGAACGGGGCGGTCGCGGTGGCCTTCTACGATCGCCGCGATCCGTGCCCCAGCGACCCGAGCGTCCTGCCCGCCGACGTCGGGAAGGCAAACTTCTGCATCAACACCTCGCTGCAGGCATACAAGGACTCCGGAAGCGGCGCGGTGCCGGTCAACGGCAACACGCGGATCACCGATTTCGGCTGGGATCCCGAGCAGCCGGGCCAGAGTGTCGGCGGGCTGAGCCAGCGTGTGTGCGCCGACGCCAACTGCGCGGTGGGGTTCATCGGCGACTACTTCGGCCTGGCAGTCTCCGACCACAACATCTACGGGCTGTTCGTTTCAACTCACTACCCATCGGACGTGACCGCGGACGGCGGCGGGCCGGTCTACTACCAGCAGCAGGTGCTCGCGACCGTGCCGCGCTCGGACTTCGGCGCCGGGTTCTGAGCGCGGCAGGTCAGACGACGGGGGGACGTCGGGCTTGATCACCAGGCGCCCTGTGCGATTGGGCAATCGTTGGTCAATCGCAGACGGCCGCGCGCGGGAACATGAGTAACCGGCCGCGCGCAGAATGAGCAATCGCTGCTCAGGTGCGTGGGTGGCGTTCCGGCTTAGAACTGTGCGGGAAGGGGCCGATCCGCGGCCCGCAGGCACAGAAAGCCACGATCATGTCCGCACAACCGCAAAACGACGGCCGGGCCGCAGTCCGTACCCGCTCTCGCAGTCGCAAATTCACCGGCCGACCGGACGCTGGCAGGCGTTGGGCCGGGCGGGCTTTCCAATCCCTGGTGGTGGCGGCTGCCCTCGCCGTGCTCGGCGTCACCGTCGGGGGCGGCAGCGCGTCCGCAGCCACGGCCACGCCCGCAGCCCGGTCCACTGCCGCCACGATCACCGGGGTCACCTGGCACCAATTGAACCTGATCAACGGCTGGCAGTCGGGTCAGAGCCAGTTCGCTGGAGACGGCGTCCCGGCGTGGACCGTGCAGAACGGTGTCGTGTACCTGTCCGGCTCGGTCGTCCAGACCAGCGGCACCAACAACGAGTTCGCCGTGCTCCCGCCGGCGGCGCGCCCATCGCGGGTCCTGTATATGACGGTGTTCACGGTGGCCGGCACCCAGGGCTTCATCATCGTCCACCCGAGCGGTGCGATACAGGCCTGGGCCACCCCGTACAGCAACGCCCAGGGACTCACTTCGCTTGCTGGGGTCTCCTACCCGGCCCCGGCGCTAGCCACGCACAAGCTGGCCCTGGAGAACGGCTGGCAGTCCAGCCAGAGCCAATGGGGCACCGGTGATCCGTCCTACTCGGTCAGCAACGGCGTGGTCTACCTGTCCGGTTCGCTCCTCCAGCCGTCCGCCACCGCCACCGGCCAGATGTTCGCCGTCCTGCCCAACGCGGCCCGGCCTGTGCACTACCTGTACATCAAGGCCATGGTCTGGTCGCCGGGCAGCGTCGCCAACACCGGCACCGTAGTGATCACACCGAATGGTGAGATGTACGCCTACAGCCTGACGGCAAGTGAGGCCCAGCAGTACACCTCGCTCGCGGGTATCTCCTACCCGCTCGGCTCCTGACCCGGGGCCAAGGGGTGGCCTCTAGCCGCGAGTTCCTCCTGGCCGGTGGCGCGTTCGGTGCCGCCGGCCAGGACGAGCGGACGGCGGCCTCGGCGATCAGCGCGGCAAGCGATTGGCGCCCGGTGAGCAGGTCGGACCGAGCTGTCACCACGGATACGATCTCGTCACGGCCCTTGTCGCGAGAAACGGTGCTCGTCCAGCCACGCCTGGCGGGACGCACAGCGGAAAGGAAGTTCATGCGCGAGATCGCCTACACGGTGCGCGGGTTTCTCACGGTCCACAAGGATTCCTTGCGGGTACCGCTGAGCGGGTCGCTAACGGTCCACGCGGACCCGGACTCCGGTCTGTTTACCGGGGATCTCGTCCTCGACCAGTCCACCATCAGGCGCACGGTGCTTGGTGCGAGCCTGTTCAGCGGCACCGTCCAGATCAGGGCCGATCCCCCCGTCATAGGCCGCATCGACCACGAAGGCCGGCTGTTGGCCACGGCCACGGTGGAGGCGGTCATCACCGCTGGCCACGCCGCCGGGCGGACCTTGATCAGCGGCGATTCCTGCCGCACCGCCACGCACGCCACTGTGCCGCTGCACTCCAAGCCCGGCTTCAGCCTGGACCAAGGCGGTCGGGTGGCTGGCAGGTACTACCGGCCGCCCTTCACCGGGTGCGGATGGATCACTCCGCTCGTCAACCTGCTGGCTTCCGGCTCAGGAAACGCGGCCGTCATCGACCTCATCCCGGCCTTTTCCCGCGACTAGACCTCACGTCCGCAGGGTGTCACGCAATGTCTCCAGCGCGCTGAAGCGAGGGGCCCACCCCAACTCCTTCTTCGCCCGGGTCGTGTCCATGATCGCCGGATGGCTGGCCGCCTCCACCCACCCGGCAACCGGTGGCAGGAAGGGCACGGCGGCGAGGGCCCCCGCCATGACCTGGGCAGGGCCAGGGGGGACAGGCAGCGTAAGCAGGCCGAGTTCACGGGCAACGTCGGCGGCGGTGACGATCCCGTCGGCCGCGATGTTGTAGGCGCCAGGCGGCCCGCCGGCGACGACGCACCGCAGCAGGGCACGCCCCACGTCTTCCTCGTGGACGAGTTGCAGCGGCAGGGCCGGCACCACCACCGGCAGCGGAAGCCGGCTGACCCGGCCGACCAGGCGGCCAAGCGGCCCGGGCAGCAAGGCCTTCCCGCCCATGGTGTGCGGGCCCAGCACGATCGATGGGCGCAGCAGGTAGACGGCCAGCCCCGGGAACTGGGCGGCCTCAGCCAGCAACAGACGCTCGAGTTCGGCCTTCTCCTGGGCGTAGAACAGCCGTGCAGCGGGCCGCACCGGCCACTCCTCGGTCATCCCAACCGGATTGTCCGGGTGGAAGCCGTATGCCGCCACCGAGGAGGCGAAGACGAAGCGGCGGGCTCCGGCCGCGGCCGCGGCGCGGAAGGCGTTGAGCGTGCCGCCGACATTGATCGCCCTGATCACTTGACGTGACGCGGCGCCGGTAATCAGGAACGCCAGGTGCACCACCACGTCGGCGCCGGCGAATGCGTCCTGCAGGGCCTGCTGGTCGCGGACATCCCCGCGGCGGTAATCCAGCTTCGTCCAGCCGTACACGGCCGGGTCGAAGGGGCGCCGGGCGATGCCCACGACCCGCGCGACCCGTTCATCGGCCTGAAGCAGCGGAACCAGGCCGAACCCGAAGGTTCCGGTCGGCCCGGTCACCGCGACTGTCAGATCCCGCTCGCTGCCAGGCATGGGCCCACCATGTCAGATTGGAGACGAGCGCGGGCGCGTCACGTCCAGGCAAGCGTGGGTGTTCAGCGCCAAAGGTCCCGGCGGGAAGGGACGATCGCACGGTTCGGAACGTAGCCCGGGCGGCTTACGCTCCTGCTGGACGTGGGCCTCCAGCGTCGCTTGGCGGCGCTTGGATGGCCTGGACGCGGTTTGGAGTGGAGGCGTCATGGACCGGCTGAACCCACTGGACGCCCTGTTCATCGATGCGGAGGACGAGGACCGGCATACATCAATGGCGATCGCGTCGATCGCGGTGTTCGAGGGCCCGGCGCCGTCCTATGAGGAGTTCTTCCAGGCGGTCTCCGGGCGCTTGGCGCTTGTGCCCATCTACCGCCGCAAGCTCCGCACTGTGCCATTTCGCCTTGGGCGGCCGGTCTGGGTTGATGACCCGCATTTCGACCTGCATTACCACCTGCGGAGTACCGCCCTTCCGGCACCGGGCGGGGACGAGCAGCTCTGCAACCTGATGGCGCGGGTGATGGGCCAGCGGCTGGACCGCGACTACCCGCTGTGGGAGTACTGGCTGGTCGAAGGGCTCAGTGCGGGGCGCTGGGCGCTGATATCCAAGGTGCATCACTGCATGGTCGACGGGATCTCCGGCACCGACCTGTACCGGGTGATCTTTGACTTTTCCCCTGAGCCTGCGCCGCCCGTCGTGGACGACCGGGCCGTGCCTCCGGAGCCCTCCGCGCTGTCGCTGGCCGTCCAGGCGGCACTGGACATGGTCACGATCCCGGTGCGCGAGGTTTCCGCGTTGAGCAGCGCGGTGGCCAACCCGGGCGGTGCCGTCCGGCAGGCAGCCGACACGATGCGGGCCGTCGCGAAGCTGGCCCCTTCGCTGTTGCCCGCTACGGGGTCTTCGCTGAGCGGGCAGATCGGGCAGCAGCGGCGGTACCTCTGGGCCCGCGCCTCGCTCGATGAGATCAAGATGATCAAGCAGAAGCTCGGCGGCACGGTGAACGACGTTGTCCTGGCCGCGATCAGCGGCGGCTTCAGGACGCTCCTGCTCGCCCGTGACGAGGAACCTGAACCGCGCAAGGTGCCGTCACTGGTTCCGGTTTCCCTACGGCTCCCAGGCGACGAGGGCGTCTATGAGAACCAGGTGTCCGCGGTACTGGCCTATCTCCCCGTCCATATTGCCGACCCCAAGGAACGGCTCGCGGCCGTCCGTGCCGAACTGTCTGGCCTGAAGGCGAGCAAGGAAGCAAGGGTCGGTGAGGCATTGGTCTCACTGGGCCGCTACGCCCCGTTCCCGGTGATATCGCGGGGAGTCCGGCTGGCGTTCTCGCTGCCCCAGCGGGAGATCGTCACGGTTACCACCAACGTGCCGGGCCCCCAGCAGCCGCTGTACGGGATGGGCCGCAAGCTCTTGGAGATCATCCCGTACGTGCCAATCGCCACAACTGTTCGCATCGGGGTGTCGATCTTCACATACTGCGGCAACGTCACATTCGGCGTCACGGGCGACTTCGCCGCGAACCCAGACCTCGATGTGCTGGCCCGCGGCATCGAGGATAGCGTCGCTGAACTCCGGGAAGCCGCCCGGCGCAGCGGCCGGGCGGCGCGGAAGGCCGGCCAGCCTGACCGGAAGGCGCACCGGCCGCGCCGGCCTGTGGCCCGGTCCACGCCACGGGACTCAGCGTCGCCTGCGCGCGGGGCGAAGTGAAGATGGCTGCACCCTATCCACACGCACAGTCTCCAGGATCAGGCTGAACGGCCCGCTGGTGGGACGTTCGCCCCTACTGCGGGGGCCCAAGAACCAGACACTGATCACAGATAGGCGTAACGCGCTATCCCCGTAGGGAGGGGCTCCCGATGGTCGGCGATCGTAATGAGCAGGCGGAACATTGGGCCGTGCTGGAATCGCCCGCCTCCCAGACCGCCTGGGGATGCCGGATCGACAGCATTGGCACAAAGCTCCCCGCGGGGAGGCTGACGACAAGAGAGCTGCTGGGCCAGACCAGGCATCGCACGCGCATCCAGCTCGAACGGCTGACCGGTATCCACGAGCGTCACGTTGTGGGACCGGGCGAAAACTCCTTCACCCTGGCGGCCGGCGCCGCCCGTGACTGCCTGGCTCATTCGGAGCACCAGGCGTCAGACATCGAGATGCTGATCAGCTGCAGCATTACCCGGTCCAGGGGCGGGATGTCGCAAAGCTTCGAGCCGCCGCTCAGCCTGTATGTCAAGCAAGCGATCGGCGCGGCTGGCGCGCAGAGCTTCGATCTCTCGAACGCGTGCGCCGGCATGCTGACCGGCGTGTTCCTCCTTCAGGACCTGATCGCGCGAGGTGAGATCAGCTGCGGGATGGTGGTTTCTGGCGAGTACATCTCCCATCTGGGCTGGAACGCGGCCAAGCAGATTCGCTCGCTGTTCAGCAAGCAGCTTGCGTCGCTCACGCTTGGTGACGCCGGTGCCGCCGTCATCGTGGAACGGGCACCCAAGGATGCCGCGGGCATCGAGGTCATCGGCTTCACCACGCTCGCCGAGCACAGCCGCCTGTGCCTCGCCTTCCCCAGCACGGTAGGCCCGGGGGCTCAGATGTATACCAGGTCCAGGAAGCTGCAGAAGGTGGCGATCGAGGACATGGTGCCGCTGCTGGCCGAGGTGCTCGGGGAAGCTGGCATCGACCTGGGCGATATCGACTACCTGATTCCGCATCAGACCTCGGCCCGGGCCATCCGCAAGGGCACGGCCGAATTCGCCCGCCGTCTTGGGGCCAAGCCGAAACACGTGGTCGTCAACCTGGAAGAGAACGGCAACACGGCGTCGACGACGTTGTTTGTGGCACTCCACAAGTACCTGGAGGAGCAGCGGGTGCGCAAGGGAGACCGGGTGATGCTGCTTTCCCTCGCTTCCGGCATCGAGATCGGCATCGCCATTTTGACCATCGACAGCCAGGTGGACCGCTATGGGCACACGCATTGAAGCCGCCGCAACGATGGCTAGTCATGGCATCCGCAGGCCCAGCGCGCGGCGTCTCGCCGATGCCGCCGCCCGGGCCTGCCTCGCGCATGCCGGAAGACAAGCCAGCGATGTCGACCTGCTGATCAACACCGGTGTCTACCGGGAAGATCACCTGGGCGAGCCCGCACTCGCCGCCCTCATCCAACAGGACATCGGTGCCAACCTGGGCGAGCCGCCGGTCGGCGGGCACGGCACTTTCTCATTCGACGTTGCCAACGGCACCTGCGGAGTGATCAGCGCCATCCAGCTTCAGGCGGGCCTGCTGCGTTCGGGCGTCATCAACCTGGGCCTGATCGTGACCAGCGATGTGAATCCGAATCCCAAGGAGCCCGGATCTGCCCTCATCCGGCCGACCGGCGGCGCGCTGCTGCTCGGCCGTGACGACAGCATCGCCGGGTTCACGGATTTTCACGCCGAAACATTTCCGGAGTTCGAAAGCCTGCTGGTCAGCGGGCTGACGTGGCGGCCGCGGCGCGGGCTTCGCGTCCCGGGGCGAGCAGCAGGCCACAGCGAAATGCTCCTTTGCGAGCAGCCTGGATATCTGGCGCATTGCGCCGATTGCGCGGAGGAGGCGACCTGGCGCTTCCTGAGCCGCCTGGGTATGAGCATCGACGAAATCGACCTGCTCGTCCCCGCCCCTTCCGCACCGGAGTTCCTGGATCCCGTGCGAGCGCGGCTCCGCCTCCCGGGTGACCGGGTCATCTTCACGGCCGAAGACATGGACGGCGCCTACACCGCGGGACCCGTCGCGGCACTCGAGACCGCGATGAAGTCCGGCCGGCTCAGCGAAGCGCGCAATACCCTCGTGCTTGCGGTCGGCGCGGGCATCACCGTCGCCCTAGCCCTCTACCGTCAGGTGCCGCCGGAAACGGGAGACGAAAGCTCAGCCCCCCCACCGTGAGCTGGCCCGGACGATTTGGTCAACGATCATTGGCCCCTTTCCGCGGCCTCAGCCGCCCGTCGGCGCGTCAGCCGCCCCGCCAGTCCGTTACCTCACTCGAACCCGGCTGCGGTCCTTGGGGCCACAGTTTGCCCATGCCTCCCACCAGGGCTGTTTACCGGCAGGCGAACGACCGATGTCCTCGCGCTTACAGGGACCTACGGCCCTTCCGCCGCCACCCCCGCCGGTCAATGGTCGAAGGCAGGGAGTGGTGCCGTCATGACTCTGATAACTAGCCCCGGCGAGGCAGTGGCCCAGGCCGGCCTCGACGCCGAGACACTCAAGATGACCCTGGAGGCGATCCGTGACTATGTCTCGGACGCCATCCCCCAGGAGCGGCAGCTCCAGCTGGACCACGACGACGTGTGCCCGGAGGACGTGGTCCGGGGCATGTGCAGCGATCAGCTCGGGGTCCAGCTCCTGTTCATTCCCGAGGAGTTCGGCGGGATGGGCGGCGACACGATGGATGTCTACCGGGTGTGTGAGCAGATGGCCCGGCTGGACATCGGCATCGCGACCAGCGTCCTGGCCACCTTCCTCGGCAGTGACCCGATATTTGTCGGGGCCACGCCCGATCAGAAGCGCGAATGGCTGACCGAGATCGCGGACAAGGGCGTCCTCTACGCCTACGGGGCGACCGAGCCTGATGCCGGCAGCGATCTCGCCGCACTGAAGACCACCGCGACCCCGGTGGTGACCGACGGCGCCGTCACCGGCTACCGGCTCAACGGGCGGAAGCAGTGGATCAGCAACGGCGGGATCGCCGACAAGTACTCGATCCTGGCCAGCGCGCCGGGCGGACCGTCGTGGTTCGTGCTCGATCGCGGCACGGAAGGGTTCACCCAGAACAAGCCGGAAGACAAGCACGGCATCCGGCTCTCCAACACCGCCGCGCTGTTCCTGGAGGATGCCCTGGTGCCCGCCGGGAACCTGGTCGGGGCCGCCGAGGGGCAGGGCCTCATCCAGGCACAGCAGGTATTCGGCTATACGCGGCTCATGGTGGCGGCGTTCGGCCTCGGTGGCGGGTGGTCCGCGCTCGATCGTGCCATCGGGTACTCCACCACCCGGATCCAGGGCGGCGCACCGTTGTCAGCCAAGCAGGGCTACACGCACAAGCTGATCGTCCCGCACGCGATCAGGCTGGAGGCCGCCCGTGCCTACATCGAGTACGCGGCCGGGCGGATCGACGCCGGGGAGGGCGCTGGGGGAGCGCTGAACACCGAGGGTGCCATCGCGAAGTACCTGGCCACCGAGGCCGGGAACGCGGCGGCCGACGCCGCCATCCAGGCCCACGGCGGCTATGGCTACACGCGCGAGTACCTGGTGGAGAAGATCAAGCGGGACGTCCGCATCACCACGATCTACGAAGGCACCTCCGAGATCATGGAGATGACCATCGCGCGCGACCGCTGGCAGCAGCACCTGAAGTCGGCCGGCCGGTACTACCGCGAGGTGGCGTCCGAGCTGCGCGCGCTGCACGCGCGCCAGCCCGGGGTCGGCGCTGGCACCGCGGCGCTGGCCAGTGAGGCCCTGGCCGGGGTGCTGGAGGCATGCCGCACCGGCCGGCTCACCCGCAACCAGCATGTCCTGCTGCGCCTCGGTGAACTGATCGCGCACGCCGAGGGCGCTGGCTGCTTCGCCCGCCGTGCGGCGGCGGCGCTCGACCGGGCGCTGCCGGAAAAGGCGGATCACCGCTTCGACCCGCCGGCTCTGGCCGCGATGAGCCGCGTCTTCGCGCGTGACGCCGCCCACAAGGTGGCCTGCGACGGGCTGCGCTGGGTGATCGGAGCTGGCGGCGCTGCCGAGTTCACAACCAGCCTTGGGCTCGACGCTGTGCAGGCGGCGCAGTCGGGACTGGTGGCCGACATGGACCGGGTTGCCGACGCTCTCTACGGGCGGGCCGGCCCGGGAGCCGATACGGAGGTCCAGACGTGATGATCCCGAACCAGCACGACGCTCACCGGCCCCCGCCCGCCGCACCGCAGCCGATCGCCATCGTCGGCATGGGCGCCATCATGCCCCAGGCACCCACCGCGGCGGCGTTCTGGCAAAACATCACCGAGGGCCGCTACTGCATCACCGACGTGCCGAAGGACCGGTGGGACCCGGACCTGTACTACGACCCGGACCCGCGCGCCCCGGGCAAGACCTACTCGCGCATCGGCGGATGGGTCCGTGAGTTTCCCTGGGACCCCATGGGCTGGCGCCTGCCGCTGCCGCCCAGGGTCAGCGACCAGATGGACGATGCCCAGAAGTGGTCGGTGGCCGCGGCGCACGCGGCACTCACCGACGCCGGCTGGCCGGGCTGGAACGTTGACCCGGAACGGGTCGCGGTGGTGATCGGCAATGCCCTGGGCGGCGAGAAGCACTACGCGACGAACCTGCGCATTCAGCTTCCCGAGTTCACCAGGGAACTCGCCCGCTCCGCGGCGTTCGCCGCGCTGCCCGCCGCCACCCGGGAAACGATCATCGGCGAGACCACCCACTCCTTCGTGAGCCAGTTTCCCGACATCACCGAGGACACCATGCCCGGCGAACTGGCGAACATCGTGGCCAGCCGGGTCGCGAACCTGTTCAACTTCCGCGGGCCCAGTTACACGACCGACGCCGCCTGCGCGTCGGCACTCGCCGGGCTGGCCGCGGCCGCCCAGGGGCTCGCCCGCGGCGAGTACGACGCGGTGGTCACCGGCGGGGTGGACCGCAACATGGGCCCTACCTCGTTCGTGAAGTTCTGCAAGATCGGGGCGCTGTCCGCCACCGGCACCCGGCCGTTCGACGCCGGCGCCGACGGCTTCGTCATGGGCGAGGGTGCGGCTTTGTTCGTCCTCAAGCGTCTCGCCGACGCCGAGCGGGACGGCGACCGGATCTACGCGGTGCTCCTTGGCGTGGCGGGCTCCAGCGACGGCAGGGGCAAGGGCATCACGGCCCCCAATCCGGCCGGGCAGCGAATCGCGATCGCCCGGGCCTGGCAGAACGCGGGCGCCGACCCGCTCACCGCGAGCCTCATCGAGGCCCACGGCACCTCGACCCGCGTCGGTGACGCCGCCGAGCTGGAAAGCCTCACCGCCGCTTTCGGCCCCGGCACCATCGCGCCAGGCTCCATCGCGCTCGGCTCGGTGAAGTCCAACATCGGCCACCTTAAAGGTGCCGCGGGCGCGGCCGGCTTGTTCAAGCTGGCCATGGCCGTGCATGAGAAGGTGCTGCCGCCGAGCCTGAGCCTCCGCGACCCGAACCCGAACGTCGACTGGGCGGTTTCCCCGTTCCAGGTGAACACCGAGCTGCGCGAGTGGCCGCAGCCCGCATGCGGTGTGCGGCGCGGCGGCGTCAGCGCGTTCGGCTTCGGCGGCACCAATTTCCACGCGGTGGTCGAGGAATACGTGCCGGGCCGGTACCGCAGTGACGACCGGCGGACATTCGCCGGGACGGACGTGCGCGAAGCCGCGGCCGTCAGTGGCCAGGCGGACCGCAGCACCAGCGGGCAGTCGGCACGACCGACGGCAGCGGCGGGCAGCGGGCGGCCTGCGGCGGAAGTCATGATGCCCCTGCGGGGAGCCTTGGTGGTGGGCGGAGACAGTAACGCTGAGGTGGCGTCCGAGCTGACGCGCCTGGCCGACCGGGCGGCGGCCGGCCACGCGGCACCGCCCGCGCCGCCGAACCCCGCCCTGGCAGGCGCGCAGGTCAGGGCGGCCATCGACTACGGCAGCCCGGCCGAGCTTGCGGACAAGGCGCACCGGGCAGCGAAGGCGCTGGCCGGCGGGAACCGGCAGGCGGAGAAGATGCTGCGGGCCCGCGGCGTCTTCATCGGCCGCGGCCCCGCGCCCAAGGTGGCCTTCCTCTACACCGGGCAGGGCTCGCAGTACGTGAACATGCTCGGCGAGCTACGCGAAACGCAGCCCATTGTGGCGCAGACGTTCGCCGAGGCGGACCAGATCACGGCGCCGCTGCTTGGCAAGCCGCTGAGCGAATACATCTTTATCGACGCCAGCGACCCGGCCGCCGTCGCCCGGCTCGAGCAGCAGTTGCTGCAGACCGAGATCACCCAGCCGGCGGTGATGGCCAGCGACCTGGCGCTCACCCGGCTGCTCGCCGGGTACGGCGTGCGGCCGGACATGGTGATGGGGCACAGCGTCGGTGAGTACGGCGCGCTCATGGCGGCTGGCTCGCTTTCGTTCGAGGCCACGCTGGAAGCGGTCAGTGCCCGCGGCCGTGAGATGGCGAACCTCGACATCCCCGACCCTGGTGCGATGGCGGCCGTCATGGCCCCGCTCGGCGAGATCGAGCGGATCCTCGCGACGGCGGACGGGTATGTCGTCATGGCCAACATCAACAGCCACCACCAGGCTGTCATCGGCGGCACCACCGAGGCCGTCGAGCAGGCGGTCGCGAAGTTCGCCGAGGCCGGGCACACCGCCCTGCGCATCCCGGTCAGCATGGCCTTCCACACATCGATCGTCGCGTCGGCCAGCGAGCCGCTGCGGCGGCAGCTTGCCAGGCTGGGGCTGCGGCCGCCGGTGGTGCCGATCGTGGCCAACGTGACCGGTGAGTTCTACCCTCTCACCGGTCCCGGCGTGACCGAGTGGATGCTCGACATCCTCGGCCGCCAGGTCGCCTCGCCGGTCCAGTTCGTCAAGGGACTGCAGACCCTGTACGAGGCTGGGGCGCGGGTATTCATCGAGGTCGGGCCGAAGAAGGCACTGCAGGGCTTCACCGACGACGTGCTTGGGGCAGACACGGACGTCTTCTCGTTGTTCACCAACCATCCGAAGTTCGGGGACATCCCTTCCTTCAACGCCGCGCTGTGCGGCCTGTACGCGGCAGGCCTCGGCTACGCACCGGCGCCCGCCGGTCTGTCTTCGCCTGCGGTCCTGTCTTCGCCTGCGGTCCTGTCTTCGCCTGCGGTCCTGTCTTCGCCCGCAACCGCATCCCGGCCTGAGCCGGCCGCGGCCGGCGTACCGGCCGGACGGGCCGCCGCACCCACTGCCACTGCCCAGGGGGCTCCGATGTCCACTGATCGTTACGCCGAACTCGGCCACCTCGTGGCCGATCTCATCGACCAGGGCCGCCGCATCCTGGCGGGAACGGATGAATCCCGGGCCAGCGGGCCCGCCGGGTACGCGACCGGGCCGGTCGCCGCCCCAGACGGCATGGCGCCGCCCCGGCCTGAGCCGGTTGTCATCACCGGGGCCGCGCTTGGCCTGCCGGGCACCGAGCGGGTGTTCGACGACGAGAACGTCGCGCGGATCCTGGCCGGCCAGCAGTTCATCGACGTCATCCCGCGTCAGGTCCGGCGCGAGATGGTCGACAAGCACATCACCCGTCTGGTGAAGAGCGAGAGCGGTGATCCAGTCTTCGAGACGATCGAGAGCGAGGGTGATGTTATCAAGCTGGCCGGCCGGTACGGATCCTTCGACGTCGTCGGGGAATTCGGGGTGGACGCCGACCGGAACGCCGCGCTCGACACCTGCACGCGGCTGGCGATCGGCGCCGGCTTGGATGCGCTGCGGGACGCGGGCATCCCCCTGGTACGGCACTACCACACCACCACGCTCGGGACACAGCTCCCGGACCGCTGGGGGCTGCCTGACGCGATGCGCGACGACACCGGTGTAGTGTTCGCCTCGGCGTTCCCGGGCTACGACTCGTTCGCGGACGACCTGAACCACTATCACGAGGACCGTGCCCGCAGGCACGAGCTCGAGACGCTGGAGGACGTGCGCCAGCGCATGAGCGCCCAGGACCCTGCGGCCAGCGAGGTGGACCGGCGCATCGCCGGACTGCGCCACACGCTGGAGGCGCAGCCGTTCAAGTTCGACCGCCGCTTCCTGTTCCGGGCGCTGGCGATGGGTCACTCGCAGTTCGCGGAGCTCATCGGCGCCCGGGGCCCGAACACACAGGTCAACGCCGCCTGCGCGAGCACCGCGCAAGCGCTGTGTGTCGCCGAGGACTGGATCCGGGCCGGCCGCTGCCGCCGCGTGGTGGTGGTATCCGCGGATGACATCGCCTCGGACACGCTGCTGCCCTGGACCGGTTCCGGGTTCCTGGCCAGCGGTGCGGCAGCCACAGACGACGTGGTCGAGGACGCCGCCCTGCCGTTCGACAAGCGCCGGCACGGGATGATCATCGGCTCAGGTGCCGCTGCCCTGGTGGTGGAGTCCGCGGCCGCGGCCCGCGAGCGCGGCATCCGGCCGATCTGCGAGCTACTCGCGGCGGTCACCGCCAACAGCGCGTTCCACGGCACAAGGCTGGACATCGAGCACATCCGTCAGGTGATGGAGCAGCTCATCGGCCAGGCCGAACGACGGGGCATCGACCGCAGGACAATCGCGCCGCAAATGGTCTTCGTCTCACACGAGACCTACACACCCGCTCGCGGCGGCAGCGCCTCGGCAGAAATAAACGCCCTGCGCCACGTCTTCGGCGCCACCGCGGACGCCATCGTCATCGCGAACACGAAGGGCTTCACCGGCCACGCCATGGGTGCGGGAATCGAAGAGGTCGTGGCGGTCAAAGCGCTGGAAACGGGAATCGTCCCGCCGGTCCCGAACTACCGCGAGCCCGACCCGGAACTGGGCGAGCTGAACCTCTCCCTCGGCGGCACCTATCCCGTCACCTACGCACTCCGCCTCGCCGCCGGGTTCGGCTCGCAGATCGCCATGACGCTGATGCACTGGGTCGAGCCGCCCGATGGTCGGCACCACGCGCCGAGCGAACTCGGCTTCGGCTACCGGATCACCGACGAGGCGGTGTGGCGCTCGTGGCTGGCCCGGATGAGCGGCCACGACGATGCCCGGCTGGAAGTCGTCCAGCGCAGGCTGCGCATCGCCGACGACGGCGTGACCCGGGTGCCCACAGTCCCGGCCACGCCAACCACTGTGACGGCCACCGGGGCCGCTCCGGTCACCGTGGCGGCCAGGGCGGCCGCGCCCGCCGCACTGCCGGTTACGGAGGCCGCTCCGGCCAGCACGGCCTTGCCCGCCGCAGCCCGGGGAATGGCTCAACAGCCGCCCCCGGAAACTGTCCCGGCGCACCCCCCCGCACCAGCACCCGCCCCGGCCCCGGCTGCGCCCCAGGTTGAGGATCCGGTCCCGGCAGCCGTTCTGGACATCGTGGAGAGCCTCACCGGCTACCCGCGTGACCTGCTCGACCTCGACCTGGATCTGGAGGCCGACCTCGGGGTGGACACGGTCAAGCAGGCCGAGGTGTTCGCCGCGGTCCGGGAGCGGTTCGCCATCCCCCGCGACGACGACCTCAAGCTCCGCGACTTCCCGACCCTGGCGCACGTGATCGGTTTCGTCCACGACCGGGCGCCGTCGGCAGTGCCCACCCCGGCCCCGCCGGCCCCGGACGCGATAGCTGCCACGGCGCCCCCGGCGCTGGCCCCGGATGAGGCCGCGCAGCCGGCCACCGATCCGGTCGCGGCGGCCGTTCTGGACATCGTGGAGAGCCTCACCGGCTATCCGCGTGACCTGCTGGATCTGGACCTGGATCTGGAGGCCGACCTCGGGGTGGACACGGTCAAGCAGGCCGAGGTGTTCGCCGCGGTCCGGGAGCGGTTCGCCATCCCCCGCGACGACGACCTCAAGCTCCGCGACTTCCCAACGCTGGCGCACGTGATCGGTTTCGTCCACGACCGCGCTCCCGCCGCGCCACGGGCCAGGGTGCCGGCCCCGCAGACCCCGCAGACCCCGGAAACCGGGCAGGCGCCGGAAACCGGGCAGGCCCGGGAGGCGGCCGAGGGCACACCGGGCGCGGTGCCCGACACCGGGCCCGCGTTCACCGGCGACATGGAAGCCGCGCAGCGGCTGCCGCGGCGCATCCCGGTGCCGGTGCTGCGGCCACCGGCCGGATGGTGCAAGCCCACCGGGATAACACTCGACCAGGCCACGCGGGTGATCGTGATGAGCGACGAGGGCGGCGTAGCACAGGCGCTCGTCAGGCGGCTAGGCTCGCTCGGCGTCAGCGCGCTGGTCCTGGAGCCCGGCTGCGCGACCGCCGACATCGACTCCCTGCTCACCGCCTGGCTTAGTGACGGGCCGGTGCAGGGCCTGTACTGGCTCGCGGGCCTGGACAGCGAACCGCCGATCGGCGAACTCGACCTGGCCGGCTGGCGCGAAGCCCTGCGCCGGCGAGTGAAGAACCTGCACGCCGTCGTCCGCCGGCTGGACACCGCAGGCCAGCTCGGGCAGGCCGGCACGTTCCTGGTCGCGGGAACCCGCCTCGGCGGCTACCACGGCTATGACGACGAGGGAGCGGTAGCGCCGCTCGGCGGGGCGGTGACCGGCTTCGCCAAGGCGTACCGCCGCGAGCGGCCGGATGTCCTTGTCAAGGCAGTGGACTTCCCGGCCACCCGGAAGACCGCGGCGCTCGCGGACGCCCTCATCGAAGAAACCCTCCGCGACCCGGGCGCTATCGAGATCGGCCGCGCTGGTGGCCGCCGCTGGGCGGTAGGCCTGCGTGAGGTCCCGTTCGGCGACGGCACCGGCGGCATGGCTCTCGGCAGCGACACGGTGTTCGCCGTGACCGGGGCAGCCGGGGCCATCGTGTCGGCCATCGTCGCCGACCTTGCCAAGGCCAGTGGCGGCACCTTCCATCTGCTGGACCTGGCACCCGAACCCGATCCCGCCGACGAGGACCTGATCAGGTTCGCCGCTGACCGCGAAGGCTTCAAGTCGGTGATCGCCGAGCGTCTCACGGCATCCGGCACCCGGCCGACGCCCGTGCTCATCGAGCGCGAACTGGCCCGTTACGAGCGGCTGCAGTCGGCTCTGATCGCGATCCGGTCGGTGCGCGCGGCCGGCGGTGAGGCCTACTACCACGCGGTCGACCTGACCGATCCCGGCGCGGTCGCCGACGTGGTGGCCGGCATCCGGGACCGGCACGGGCGGGTGGACGTGCTGCTGCACGCGGCCGGGCTGGACATCAGCCACGCGATCGCCGACAAGGAACCACGCGAGTACGACCTGGTTTTCGACGTGAAGAGCGACGGCCTGTTCAACCTGCTGCACGCGGCCGCCGGCATCCCGGTCGGGTCGGTGGTGGTGTTCAGCTCGGTGGCCGGCCGGTTCGGCAACGTGGGCCAGACCGACTACAGCGCCGCCAACGACCTGCTCTGCAAGATCGCATCGAGCTTCCGCACCACCCGGCCCGGCACCCGGGGGATAGCGCTCGACTGGACCGCATGGGGCGGCCTGGGCATGGCCACCCGGGGATCCATCCCGAAGGTGATGGCCATGGCCGGCATCGAGATGCTGGCACCGGAGGCCGGCATCCCCTGGATCAGGCGGGAGCTGACGGCCGGGGCCTTCAGCGGAGAGGTCGTCGTCGGCGGGCAGCTTGGCGTGCTGACCGCCGAACTCGACCCCACCGGAGGGCTCGACCTCAGCGCCATCGACCTCAGCGCCGGCGGCCCCATGGTAGGCGCCGTCACCGGCATGGGGGTCTTCTCCGGGCTTACCGCCGAAACGGTCCTCGATCCCGCGGCTCAGCCGTTCCTGCACGACCATCGCATCGACTCGGCGCCGGTACTACCGGGGGTGATGGGCATCGAAGCATTCGCGGGACTGGCCAGCCTCGCCGCCCCGGACCTGCGGGTGGCCGACATCGAACAGGTGGACTTCCTCGCCCCGTTGAAGTTCTACCGGGACGAGCCGCGCACGATCGTGCTGACGGCGGTGATTCGGCCGGAAGGAGACGACCTCGTCGCGGACTGCACGCTGAGCGCCAGCCGGACGATCAAGGGTGATCAGGCCCCGCGCACGACGACGCACTTCACCGGCCGGGTCAGGCTCGCGGCCGGTGCGCCGCGGCCAGAGCGGGACGAGGCGCCGGGGACACACGCCGACGCGGCCGCCACACACGGCGACATCTACCGCGTGTTCTTCCATGGCCCGGCGTACCAGGTTATCGACGAGGCATGGCACAGCAGCAGCGGCGGCGCCGTGGCCCGCCTGGCCGGGCACCTGCCCGCGGGCCATACGCCGGAGAGCAAGCACACCGCGACCGAGCCGCGGCTGGCAGAAGCATGTTTCCAGACGGCCGGACTATGGGAGATCGGCCGGGACGGCCATCTGGCGCTGCCCGCGCACACCGACCTCGTCAGCATGCTGCGCCGGCCGCGGCCGGACGCGCAACTGTTCGCGATGGCCTGTCCGGCGGGTGATGGCAGTTTCGACTGCCAGGTCGTGGACCACGACGGGGACGTCGTGCTCCGCGTCAACGGCTACCGGACCGTGCCAATGCAGAGCCCGCTTACAGCCGACCTGCAACAACCGATCCACGATGCGATGAGCGGCTGAGGGCAACGGCCTGCCAGCAGGGAGTCGAGATGTCCAGCGTTCGCAGGCTTGCCATCGTCAACCGGGGCGAACCGGCGATGCGGTGCCTGGCCGCCGTCGGCGAGCTTGCTCGCGGTCCGGGCGAGCCCATCACCTCAATCGCGCTGTTTACCGAGCCGGACGCCGCCTCATGGTTCGTCCGGGAAGCCGACGAGGCGGTGCCACTCGGGCCTGCCCTGCTCACCGGCTCCGGCGGCAACCGTCATAGCCCCTACCTGGATATCAACCGGCTCATGGCGGCGCTGACGGCAGCCCGCGCCGACTCGGTCTGGGTGGGCTGGGGCTTTGTCGCCGAATCCGCCGAATTCGCTGCGCGGTGCGAGCAGGCGGGAATCACGTTCATCGGGCCGCCGAGCGAGGTCATCAGGCTGCTCGGGGACAAGGTGCGCGCCAAGCAGCTTGCCGAGCGCGTGGGGGTGCCGGTGGTGCCCTGGAGCGGCAGCGCCGTGCATGACCCCCAGAGCGCGCGGGTCGCGGCCCGGCTGCTTGGCTACCCCGTGCTCGTCAAAGCGGCCGGCGGAGGTGGCGGCCGGGGCATCCGGCTGGTGGAGTCGGACAGCGCGATGGCGGCGGCCTTCGCTACGGCCCAGGCCGAGGCGGAGCACGCGTTTGGTGATCCGACGGTGTTTATCGAACGAAAGCTCGGCCGGGTCCGGCACGTGGAAGTGCAGGTGATCGCCGACTCCTACGGCACCGTCTGGGCCGTTGGTATCCGCGACTGCAGCATCCAGCGGCGCAACCAGAAGGTCATCGAGGAGTCCGGCTGCACCGTGCTCGACGAGCGCACCGAGCGGCAACTGCGCGACGCCGCGGTCCGGCTGTGCCGCGCCGCGGGATACCGCAGCGCCGGCACGGTCGAGTTCCTCGTCGACCCGGCCACGCAGCGGTTCATGTTCATGGAAGTCAACACGCGGCTCCAGGTGGAGCACCCTGTCACCGAGATGACGACCGGCGTCGACCTGGTCAAGCTGCAAGTGCACGTCGCGCGCGGCGGGCGGCTGGCCGATGCCCCGCCAGCCATCCGTGGCTACGCGATTGAGGCGCGGCTCAACGCCGAGGATCCCGAGCACGCCTTTACGCCGACGCCGGGGCGGGTGTCAGCCCTGCGGCTGCCAGCCGGCCCCGGCATCCGGGTCGACACGGGCCTGGCGGACGGCGACGACATCGCCGCGGAGTTCGACTCGATGATCGCCAAGATCGTGGCCTGGGGCACGGACAGAGACGAGGCACTCACCCGGCTGCAGCGCGGCCTGGCGCAGTCCCTCGTGGTGATCGAGGGCGGAATGACCAACAAGGCATTCCTGCTTTCCCTGGCCCGCCATCCGGAAGTGCGCGAAGGCAGCTATGACAACCATTGGCTCGACCGGCTGATGGCGGCCGGGAGCCTTCGTCCCGCACAGCACCCGGTGGCACTGCTGGCGGCGGGCATCGAGGCCGCGGAAGCCGACCAGGCCGCGGTACAAGCCAACTTCCTGGCCGCCGCCGCGCGTGGCCGCCCCGCACTCCCGGACATGGTCGGGCACCGGCTGCGGTTGCGGGTTCGCGGTAGCGCCTGCCAGCTTCACGTCTATTGCCTGGGCCGCGGCAGGTACCGCGTCGCCACCGGCGACGGCCCCGTCGACGTCACCGTCCAGCGGCTCGGGCGCTATGAGCGGGCCATCACCTGCCGGGGCAAGCGCTACCAGGTTGTCGCCGCGGCCCAGGGCCCGCGACTGCTGGTCGAGGTCGACGGCATCCCGCACCTCATCACTCGCGACGACGGTGGGCAAGTCCGCTGCCCGTCCCCGGCGTTCGTCGTGGCAGTGCTCGTCGCCCCGGGCGACACCGTGCGAGCCGGTGATCCACTGGTCGTGGTGGAGAGCATGAAGATGGAGACCACCATCACCGCTCCCTACGCCGGCACCGTCAGGTCGGTGCCGGCGATGGTCAACACCCAGGTGGAGGCCGGGGCGCCGCTAGTCCGGCTGCAGTCACCGGATCAGCAGGAACCTGAGCCGGGCGAGCCCGGCGGCGACGTGGCCAGCTTCGCCGGGCTGGCCGGTGCTGACGGGACCGCCAGTCACCGCGACAGCGGCCGTACCCTGGCTGCCTACCTGCTCGGTTACGACCTCGAGGACAGCGACGCCCGGGACCTCAACCGCGAGCAGGCTGCGCGGGTGGCCGCCCTGCCGCCCGACGATCCTGCCGTGCTCCGCACCGAGCAGGAGCTGCTGGAAATCTTCGCCGACGCCGCCGCGCTGTGCCGGCGTGTCCCCGACGACGCCGAGGACTCCCACGCCGGCAGCTCGCAGGAGTACCTGCTCACCTATCTCGCGTTTCTCGATCCGGAACGCGGTGGCACACCCGACCATTTCGTCACCCAGCTCCGCGCCGTGCTGGCGCGTTATGGCGTCCTGTCACTGGCCCGCACGCCGGAGCTCGAACAAGCCCTGCTGCGCGCATACCGGTCGGTTAGCCGGATGCCGGCCGCGGCGCCGATCGTGATCGCCATCCTGGACCGCTGGCGCCGGGCTCACGACGCCCTTGCCCCCGCGATGACCGACGAAGGGCTGGCCGTTCTCGACCGGCTCATCGGCTCCAGCCAGGGACGCTGCCCAGAGGTGTGTGACCTGGCCAGGGAGGTGCGTTTCACGTACGTCGACGCGCCCCTGCTCAAGCGCACCCGTGATCGGGCCTACGCCGAGATCGGGGGCAGCCTCGACGAACTGGCCGGTCACCCCCCGCCCGTGCGCATCCGCGAGCTCACCAGCCGCATCGTCTGGTTCCCGCTGCCCATGCGCGCGACGCTGCGGGACAGATACCGTGACGCCGACGAGACGACCAGAGCGCGGCTGCTGGAGGCGCGTACCGGCCGCTTCTACCGGATCCGCGACCTGATGGACCTGCGGTGCGAAACGTTCGGCCGTCATCTGACCTGCCTGGCCGACTACCTCGACCCCGGGCCGGACACTACGCCGGTGCACCTGGTCACCGCCTACGTGCCCATCGCGGAACTGCCCGCGTTTGCCCGTACCCTCACCACGTATCTGCGCGGGCTCAGCGCGGGCCACCGCGTCGTCGTCGACGTCGAGTCGTGGCGGAACGAGCCCTTGCTGCCCAACGAGCAGATGGCCGGCGAACTCGCTGACCTGCTGGCACGCACCCAGTTTGGCCGTGACTTGCACCGGCTCGTCGTCACCGTGACCAGCGCAACCGGAGGCGCCGGGCATACCGAGGAGCATCAGCGTACCCAGAGCTTCACCTACCGGCAGACCGCCGGGGGGTTCGCGGAGGACCCGCTGTTCCGGAACATGCACCCGATGATCGCCGAGCGCCTCGATCTATGGCGGCTGTCGAACTTCTCCCTGCGGCGGCTGCTCAGCGCGGAGGATATCTACCTCTTCCATGCCGTCGCCCACGCGAACCCCAAGGACGAACGGCTGATCGCCCTCGCCGAGGTGCGCGACCTCACGGCCGCCCGTGACTCATCCGGTGCGACCATCGGATACCCGCACATGGAAGGGATGCTGGCACAAGCCCTCGCCGACATCCGCCGCGCGCTCGGTGGGCAGCCAGCGCGCGAGCGGCCGCTGAGCAACCGGGTGGTGCTCTACGTCCGCCCGCTCTGGGATATCCCTACCGGCACGTGGCGCAGCCTCGCGCACCGCCTGGCGCCGCTGACGGCAGACCTCGGGCTGGAGAAGGTCGCGGTACGGATCCGGACGGTGGACGACGCCACCGGTGAACCGCGGGCAGCGGTTCTCGATGTTGAAAACATCGAGGACAAAGCCGTCGCGGTCCGGATCCGCCCGCCGGCCGAGCGGCCCATCCAGTCCCTTACCGAGTACAAGCAGAAAGCTCTCCGCGCGCAGCGGCTTGGCCTGCCCTATCCGTACGAGCTCATCCGCATGCTCACGCCACCATCTGATGCGCCGGCCGACTTCCCGGCCGGCGAGTTCGCGGAGTACGACCTGGGTGAGGACGACGGCACCCAAGCAGAAGGGACCGGCCGCGCCGGCGCCCTGGGGAGCAGTGCCGCTGGGGCTGGTGAACTCATGCCAGTGGACCGGCCATACGGCCGCAACCGGGCCGGGATCGTTACCGGTGTGATCACCAGCTACACCCCGCTGGTGCCGGAGGGCATGCGCCGCGTGGCGATTCTCGGTGACCCGACCGCGGGCCTGGGCAACCTCGCGGAGCCGGAGTGCTCCCGGATTATCGCTGCCCTGAACCTCGCCCGCCGGCTGCAGGTGCCCGTCGAGTGGTTCGCCCTGTCGTCTGGTGCCCGGATCGCATGGGATAGCGGCACCGAGAACATGGACTGGATCGCCGCCGTGCTGCGCCGCTTGATCGAGTTCACCCAGTCCGGTGGCGAGGTCAACGTGATCGTCACCGGAATTAACGTCGGCGCACAGCCGTACTGGAACGCCGAAGCCACCATGCTCATGCACACACGGGGCATCCTGATCATGACCCCGGCCAGCGCCATGGTCCTGACGGGCAAGAGCTCGCTCGACTACTCGGGCGGCGTGTCCGCTGAGGACAACTTCGGCATTGGCGGGTTCGAGCGGATCATGGGCCCCAACGGGCAGGCGCAGTATTGGGCGCCCACGCTGACCGGGGCGTGCACGCTGCTGCTGCAGCACTACGCCCACACCTATGTCGTCCCTGGCGAGCAGCATCCGCGCCGGGCGCCGACGGCCGACCCGGCCGACCGCGACGTGTGCGCGTCCCCGCACTCTCGCGTCACCGGCTCGGACTTCACGTCGGTCGGCGACGTATTCTCGGCCGAGCTGAACGGCGAACGCAAGAAGCCCTTCGACATGCGGTCGGTGATGTGGGCCGTCACCGACAGCGACCATGTGCCGTTCGAACGCTGGGCCCGCTGGCGCGATGCCGAGGCCGCGATCGTCTGGGAGGCCCGGATCGGCGGGTTCGCGGTCTGCCTCATCGGCATCGAGTCGCGCACCATGACCCGGCCCGGGTTCGTCCCCGCGGACGGCCCGCCGTCCTGGACGTCGGGCACCCTCTTTCCGCAGGCGTCGCGCAAACTCGCCCGGGCCATCAATGCGGCGAGCGGCAACCGCCCACTTGTGGTCCTGGCCAATCTCGCCGGCTTCGACGGGTCGCCGGAAAGCATGCGCAAGTGGCAACTCGAGTACGGTGCGGAGATAGGCCGTGCGGTGACCAATTTCCGGGGACCCATTGTCTTCGTGGTGGTATCGCGTTACCACGGCGGCGCGTTTGTGGTCTTCTCCAAGCGGCTGCACAGCGACATGGAAACGGCAGCCGTGGCCGGCTCCTACGCATCGGTGATCGGCGGGGCACCTGCCGCCGCTGTGGTCCTTTCCCGTCAGGTCTCGGCCAGGACCAATGATGATCCGCGGGTAGCAAACCTGCGGGCGCGCCTGTCGTCGGAAACCGGCAAGGCGCTGGCTGACCTGCACGACGAACTCGCCGAGGTTATCAATGCGGTCCGGGCCGAGAAACTGAAGGAAGTCGCCGACGAGTTCGACAGCATCCACGACATCAGGCGCGCGATGCGGGTGGGATCCGTCGACTGCATCATCTCCCCCGCGGAACTGCGGCCGTTCGTGATCCGTGCCCTGGAACGCCGGCTGGCTGCCACCACCGTGGGCGCCGGGTCGGCCACATCCCCGGCGAGGGAGCGGGTGCGTCCTTCGGCTAGGTGACCGGCCGGTCAGCCCAGCGGTGTGACGGCGTCATCGTGTCGAGCGGGGACTCGGCCTCGAGGGCAACGGGTGGCGGCCCGCCGCCAGGCCAGCAGGCCGTGACCAGGAACGCCCCACTTTGCCGCCACCAGCCGGGGAATACGACACCCTCGGTGGTGCGGACCTGGAGCGGAGACCAGGTGCGTTCCGGCGGGCTCAGCTCCGCCACGGTCACCTCGACCGAACGGGTGTCCCGCCGCAGGCCGGTCTCCAGCACCTTCAGCGCGCTTTCCTTGGCCGACCACAGGAGGTTGGCCGCCTTGTCCCGAGCCGGGCCGGCCGCGGCGACACGGCAGCGCTCTGCCTCCGTCAGGTAGTCGCGCACGAACGCGTCGCTGCGCGGTTCGACGATCTCGACATCGCATCCCACGGCGGCTGTGCGGTCCGTCACCAGGCAGACCGCGCAGCCGGCCCGGTCGGTAAGCGATACGCCACGGGCGGCGGGCCGGCCATCGACGTACAGCCGGGGCGCGCCGCTAGGCGCGGTGCGGCCCTCAATCCGCGCCAGCCCGGCGAAATCGTCCTGCCAGCCGAGAGTTCGCGCTACAGCGAGCTTGAGGGTCCACCGGCCGAGCAAGAAATCAGTTCGCCGTTTGGTGTAGCGGAGGCCCTCGGCCCGGCTGCGCTCGGCTGCGGTGAGCCATTCGGCCGCAGGAGGCAACTGATCCTCACCACGCGCGAGCCACCGGGTAACAAGTCCTCCGGAGCGCACGGGTGGCGGGTCCACTGTCCTATTGCAGCCCAGGCAGCGGCCGGTGGCAAGGGCGGACGGAGCCACCCGCAGGCCTGCCAGCCTTCCGCCACCGCGCCGCTGACCGCAGGCCGGCCAGGCCCGGAAGTCCCCGCATACGGGACTATCGGCACGATCGGCCTGGAGCCGGCACAGCTTATGATCCCGCTTAGGAAGTGATCTTCAACCGGTCCCTGGATCCCGATGGCGGTAACGCAGGATGACCAACGCAGACCACGGCCGGCGGGCCGCACCGCGAGACAGTCCAGCGGCGTGCCCGTGGCAGCCAATCGCGCGTGCCGCATGATGGCCGCGTGCCGATGATGGGCGGCCAGCGCAAACTCGCCGCGGGCGATACCGCGCCTGAGTTCGGCGGGCAGTCGCGGTGGATCGACCTTGACGGCCCGGTTCACTACCTGGACTTCGGTGGCCCGGCGGACGGGCCGATGATCGTGTGCGTGCACGGGCTCAGCGGTTCCGCGGTGAACTGGTCGGCGATCGCGCCGCTGCTAGCCGTCCGCTCCCGCATACTCGCCCCGGACCTGGCCGGTCACGGCCTGACCCGGTCGACGGGCCGCGGCACCGACGTGGCGGCGAACCGGGCCCTGCTGCACCGCTTCATCGCGGCTGTGACCACCAGCCCGGTGATCCTCATGGGCAACTCGATGGGCGGAATGATTTCGCTGCTCGAAGCCAGCGCCGCCCCTCCCGTTGTGGCCGGCCTGATACTGATCGACCCAGCCCTGCCGTTCGTGCCCGCCCGGCCAGATCCGTTCGTCGCCGCGCTGTTCGTCGTGGGCGCTGTGCCAGGACTCGGCCGGGCGATGCTGGGCCACGTCCACCGTCTGCCCCCGGAGCGGGCCGTCGCCAGAGTCCTGTCGCTGTGCTGCGCGGACGCCTCGCGCGTGCCCCCGGAGGTGATCGCCCATCATGTGGAGATCGCACGTCAGCGTGCTGGTTTCAGCGGGACCGGCCGGGACATCTCCACGGCCATGCGCTCGGTCATCGCCACGGCGGGCGTCGCCACCGGCCAGGCCTACCGGCGGGGGATCCGCTCACTCACCTGCCCGGTGCTGCTGCTGCACGGTGAGCGCGACCGGCTTGTCCCGGCCTCCGCTGCCCGCGCCGCGGCGCGGGCCAACCCGTCCTGGTCGCTGGTCGTGCTGCCCGGTGTCGGACATGTGCCTCAACTGGAAGCGCCGCAGGAGTGTGCGGCGGCCATCACTGAGTGGCTCGGCTCAGCGGGCCGGAGCGCGGCGGAATCGGCGACCCCAGACCCCCGCCGAAGATCGTCTGAGCAGTCCGTGAGGCGCCGGCCAGCACACCGGTGGCGCCTGCCCCGGCGCGGCGGCAGCCACTGAGCCGCAGCGCGGATCTCAGGCAGGATCTGGACCGGCCAGGAAAACCGGTCGCTATAGCGGCCCCCCGTCGGGCACCATAGCCAGGCTGGTTGCTCGGAGCGGGAACAATGATTACGCCTGAACATAGTCGTGGCTCGCCGGCCCGGAAACGGGCGGTGCTGCTCGCGCTGCGCTACTACGGCCGCCAGATGGCCAGGCTCTGGCGCTTCACGGTGCCCGCGATGTTGCTGCCCGCGCTGGGGAACACGTGCATCTTCTACGTCGCGCCGCTGATTGTCGCTCACCTGATCGGCCGCTTTGCCGGCCACGGGCCGGCCGGAATCGGCGCGGCGACGCCGTATGTGCTCGGCTTCGCAGGGGTGCTGCTTTCCGCCGAGATCGTGTGGCGGATCGGCATCCACTGCCTGAACCGCCTCGACGGTCGCGGAATCGAGAACCTCTACGTGATCGGCATGGACGAGATGCTGGCGAAGGACGCGGCGTTCTTCCATGACAACTTCGCTGGTTCGCTGACCAAGCGGGTGCTGAGCTTCGCTTCCCGGTTCGAGGACTTCACCGACAATCTGGTGTTCAACATCGTCGGCAGCCTCGTACCGCTGGCGTTCGCGTCGGTGGTGTTGTGGCGCTACGACCCGTTGCTCGTCGCCGGACTCCTCGGCCTGATCGCGGTCACCGGCGCCGGTATCGCACCGCTGATCCGCCGTCGCCAGAGGCTCGTCGACCAGCGCGAGGAAGCGATCGCACGTGTGTCCGGACACGTCGCCGACAGCCTGATGAACATGGACACGATCCGCGCATTCGCTGCCGAGGACCAGGAGGCCGCCGAGCACAGGTCGCGCGTCGCCGACCAGCGCCGCAAGTCACTACGGTCGTGGGACTACGGGAACCTGCGCATCGACGCGCTGGTCGCGCCGATGTCCGTGCTGGTCAACGCGTTCGGCCTGCTGCTCGCGGTCGCACTTGGCGGGGGCCAGCACGGAGTCGAGGCGATCGTCGTGGCATTCACCTACTACTCCAACGCGACACGGATCATGTTCGAGTTCAACCAGATCTACCGTCGTCTGGAGAGCTCGCTGACTGAAGCCGCGCAGTTCACCGAGTTGCTGCTTACGCCGCCGACTGTGGTCGATCCGATCACGCCCGAGCCGCTACGGCCGAAGGCGAGCGACGTCCGGTTCGAGCGCGTGACGTTCGCGCACGCGGGCGGACTGCCGTTGTTCACCGGCCTGGACCTCGCCGTGCCGAGCGGGATCAAGCTCGGCCTGGTCGGCCGGTCAGGCGGTGGCAAGAGCACGCTGACTCGCCTGCTGCTGCGGATGATGGACGTCGACGACGGCCGGATCCTGATCGGCGGGCAGGACATCAGCAAGCTGCGCCAGTCGGATCTGCGCAGCCTGATCGCCTACGTACCGCAGGACCCTGCGATGTTCCACCGGACGCTGCGCGACAACATCGCGTTCGCGCGCCCGCACGCGACCGACGCGGAGATCCACCAGGCGGCGCAGGCAGCGCACGTGACAGAGTTCGCCGGCGCCCTGCCGGACGGATTCGGCACGATGGTCGGCGAGCGTGGTGTGAAGCTGTCCGGCGGGCAGCGGCAGCGCGTCGCGCTGGCCCGGGCGATCCTGCGTGACGCGCCGATCCTGCTGCTCGACGAGGCGACCAGCGCGCTGGACTCGGAAAGTGAAATGCTTGTCCAGCAGGCGTTGTGGCGACTCATGGAGGGCCGGACCGCGCTCGTGGTCGCGCACCGGCTGAGCACGGTCGCGCGCATGGACCAGCTGGTCGTGCTCGACCACGGCCAGATCGCTGAGAAGGGCACGCACCACGAACTGCTCCGTCTCGACGGAATCTACGCCAGGCTATGGCAACACCAGTCCGGCGGCTTCCTGGACGACGACGAGGCGACAGCGATGCTTGCCGAGGCCCGAGGCTGAGCACGTGAGCCGCAATCGCATAGACCTTCCTTCACGGATGCCCGGAGAATGGCACCCGGGCAACGCGGTGCCAGCCGGGAACTCCAGCCCGGTGGTCTGCCCATAGTTCGGCCGCGTCGATACGAATGGTCAGCGGCAGCTGGATGTCGAGTGCGTCGATAATGGCGCGTTTGTGTTCCTTAGCGATGTCTGCGTAGAGCAGGCTGAGATGGGGCATGTAGGGCCGGGGCTCCAGCGCCCATGCCGCCCGGGCCGCCTTGTGGAGCGCGGTGAGCCGTGCGGAAGGCTGCGCGCGCAGGTACAGCGCGCGGAAGTAGGCCTGCTCGTACCCGGCCGCGACGAATCTCACCTCGAACGGGCGCGTGCCTGCGGCCAGCGAGGAGAGCGTCTGGACGGCGGCCTGCTTGCCGGAGTGGAACAGGCCAGCCATCGTGACATGGGGCTCGAAACGTGGCGCATCGTGCTCGGCGGCGAGCATGTTGATGGTGGCGGCGAGATGGTCGCGCGTGGGCCCGGCGGCGGGCACCAGCCAGGCCATCAGCATTGTCACGACGGCCCGGTCGCGGTCTTCAGCTGCGCCGCCGCCGCAAGCGGGTCCACCGGGTCGAAGAACACCCCGGCACCGAGCTCGGCGGCGGCAAGGTGGCGGATCGTCCCAGGCCGGCGCAGCAGCGGCGCCAGGTGCAGGTGCAGGTGTGCGGCAGGCCAGTTCTGGCCGGTGGTGGGCCGCTGGTGAACCCACAGCATGTAGGGGACAGCGGCCCCGAAGAGCCGGTCGACCCGGCTGAGGCAATCCACCAGGATCGCCGCCAGCCCGGCGCGCAATCCGGGGCCCGCGGTGGGCAGGTCAGCCACGTGGCGCCGTGGGAAGATCAGCACCTCATAAGGCCATGAGGGCGCCCAGGGCACCCGGGCCAGCCACGCCGGGTGGCGGGCCACTATCAGCCGGTCGTCAGGGTCACCGCAAAGATCGCACGTGGCCTGAGACAGTTCGGCCTGGGCGATGGGCGGAACCAGGTTGAAGGCGAGAATCTGGCTGTGCGGATGGTCGATCGTGGCGCCAACCGCCCGTCCCCGGTTCTCGAACACGAAGACATAGCTGACGTCGGTGCGCGCCCCGAGTTCGGCGGTACGCGCCGACCACAACTCGATCACCCGAGCGGTCCCGGCCACCCCCAGGGCGGGGAACGAAGAGTCGTGGTCTGGGCTGTGCAGGATCACCTCGTGACGTCCATCCGGCAGGCCCGGCCACCGATTAGGGATCCACGCCACGCGGTAGGGGCGGGGGGCTTCCAGCCCACCGGGGCAAAACGGGCAGCCGCTCTCGGGAAGGTTGGGCCGGGCTTGCCGCCATGGCGTGACAACCACAAAAGCTCTGGTCAGCGGGTCAACACGAAGGCCAGGTTCATCCATTGGCAACGGCACGACACCAGTAGACACGCGCAACGTAACGCACGCGCATAGCGGCCAGCGGATCCGGCGGCTGATACAGCTGGCCGGGGGAGCGAAGGACCGCGTTGAGCTACCGGCCGTGGAAGCGTGGTTCGCGCTTATTCATGAAGGCTTGGGCGGCCTCGCGGTGATCCTCGGTGAGCCCGGTGTGCACATGGTGGGTCACCTCCAGGTCCATGCAGTCAGCCAGCTCGCCGGTTACGGCCCGGTTGAGGTTCTCCTTCATGTAGCGGTAGGCGATCGACGGGCCTT
>WNGR01000240.1_pt1 | contig 57243 bp, 57 predicted proteins | sample 5407581 | NCBI WGS metagenome assembly WNGR01 (sample SAMN13153383, study PRJNA577476) | soil metagenome | isolation source: 80 cm soil or saprolite under Garry oak tree replicate 2 | place: USA:California | collected 2016-06-15 | reverse complement strand
TTTCCATGGACCCAGCAAAAGTTGCTGGTGTGGCCGAGTGGCCTACCCCGCGTACCCTGAAGGAGCTTCAAGCCTTCCTAGGCCTCTGTAACTTCTACCGGCGGTTTATCGAGAACTATTCCACCATCACCAGACCCCTCTTCAACCTTACAAAGAAGGACACCCCATTCCTCTGGGATGGTACGGCAGAAACCGCCTTCCGAGCCCTCATCCGAGCTTTCATCACAGCCCCTGTTTTGGCCCTCCCTGACCACTCCCGACCTTTCTGACTCATCACTGATGCTAGTGATTTTGCTACGGGGGCCATTCTGGAACAACCCGATGCACTGAACAGATGGCATCCGGTTGCGTTCATCTCCAAGTCACTCCTTCCAGCGGAGCGCCATTATGAGATTTGCGATAAAGAGTTACTCGCAATCATCCATGCCCTTCATGCATTCCAACACTACCTCGAGGGACGTAGTGATACCACTGAGATCTGGTCCGACCATGCGAATTTGGTTTATTTTCGGACGAAGCAGAAACTTTCCCAATGACAGGCCCGTTGGGCCCTTTTCCTTTCAAGATTCCAGTTCATCATCATCCACAAACCAGGCATACAGAACAAGTCTGATGCACTGTCCAGGCGTCCAGATCATAAAAAGGGGATAGTGGATGATGACAAGAAGCGTGTGCTTCTGGATACAAAATTTTTCCGTATCTATGCAATACAATGACAAACCCTCACAGTGTTAGGAGACACCATCCTGCGACAACGAATCCGAGACACGCAAACTTACGACAAAGAAGTCAGCGAAGCGTTAGAAACCCTGCTGAGTAGCGGGCCCTGATCACTCACCAAGGGATTGGAAGAGTGGAACCTGGAAGATGGAGTCATCTTATTTCGAGGACAAGTTTACATTCCTAAGGACGAGGAACTGCAATGAGAGATCGTCAGGAAATACCACAATCACATCGCTATAGGACACCCAGGAAGATGGAAAACCTATGAGCTGATATCCCGAGACTTCTGGTGGCCCGGCATGTCCACCTTCGTGAAGAGCTTTGTGGACGGGTGTGCTACCTGTCAAGCTACGAAGATTAAACCCAGAACCAAAGTACCCCTGCAACCCAACCCGATTCCCACAGTGGTGTGGGAAACCATCACTATGGACTTCATCACCGACCTCCCCGTGTCCCTCGGTTACAACGCATTATTTGTGGTCATAGATCGATTCAGCAAAGCTACTATCATTTCCCCATGCAACAAGACCATTACAGCTGATGAAACGGCAAAGCTGTACTTGGAGAGTGTTTGGCGAAGAACAGGATTACCAAGACAAGTAATCTCCGATAGAGGACCCCAGTTCACATCAAAAGTGATGCAAGAAGTTTGGAGTAAACTTGGAGTCAAGTCCACCCTGTCCACTGCATTCCATCCACAGACCAATGGCGAGACCAAGTGAGTCAACCAAGAGCTCGAGCAGTACCTCCGCATTTTCTGCAATTTCCAGCAAGATAATTGGGCAGAGTTGATCCCATTTATGGAATTCGCGCACAATGTTCGGCAACATAGCACTACCAAGAAATCACCCTTTGAAGTGTGGTATGGGTACAAGCCAGAGTTCATTCCCCCCATCCACTTCACGACAAGGATCCCGGCAGCCAAAGATAGGCTGAATACCCTAAACCAAATCCGCAGCGAAGTTACCTCAGTGCTGAAGGTAGCAGCAGAAGTTATGAAAAATTCCAAGTCACCCACCACGTTCCGAGAATTCAAGATAGAAGACTTAGTCTAGTTGGAAGGTACCAACATCCATACCACGCATCCCAAAGCTAAGCTGGCCCCGAGACGACATGGGCCTTTCGAGATCCTATCCACCTGGGGAGTTAACTGCAAACTCCAACTGCCAAAGACTTGGCGCATCCATCCAGTCTTCCACAATTCCTTGATCTCTCCGTATGTTGAAAACATTACCCACGGACCAAACTTCACCCAACCCCCTCCCGAGATCGTCCAAGGAGAAGACGAACACTATGAAGTTGAGAAGGTCCTGCAGTCCAAAATATCCCCGAACCGCAAAGGGATACTGTACCTGATCAAGTGGAAGGGATACCCCAATTCTGAGAATTCCTGGCTCCCATCTTCTGAGATGACCCATTCCCGAGACCTGGTCCAGAAGTTCCACAAGGACCAGCCCCGTGCCCCTCGACCAAAGACATTCAGTGCTGACGGTGCAGCATGATGTTAAAAAGGGGATACTGTCATGAACCTACAAACTTGGGTCATGACTCAGGCGTCTAAGACCGGTCCGTGTCAGGCCGGCCTTATGTAATCACCTTCCTAAAGAGGAAATCCGAAAGCGGAGTTTGAATTCCGTACTCCGACAATCACGTGATGGGTCATGTGATTTCCCTGTGTTTATCAAGTCACGTGCTGGGCCACATGCAGAGTCAAGTCATACCATCCCATGGATTTATCCTATTGGACTGCGGAGCAGTCACACCACAATGGTGCAATCGACTGCGGGGCAGTCGTACCATTCCCTCATATTATTCTGATTGGCTGATGAGAATCATGCCACTTCCCCTGTGTTATTCTGATTGGTCGACAGAGTCGTACCACTTCCTCGCGTTATTCTGATTGGTCGATTGAATCATACCACTCTCCCATGTTATTCTCATTGGACACTATTCTTAGATGTCTCTGGAATGTTCCTTTCTGCAGTATTCTGCAGCACCCCACAGGCGGCCCTAAGCCTGCCCTAAACCTTACGCACGGACCATTCCCTAGGGTATATAAGCTAGCACAATACAACGGACAGTCCCTCAGACTGTCCACCTTGTGACATCCTCCTGCTTGCCCCTACACCCAGCCTGTCAGCGGCAAGTGCCCCTCCTGTCTGAGTGCCACTCATCCTCGGTTGTAGCCAAGTTCTGTCGTAGCACCAAGCAGCTCCCCTCCGAGTCTTCTCCGCTCCCTGCCGAGTCCTCCAAGCCCGCGGTCTTCTGACCCCCGTTGTGCCTTTACTGTCGAGTGACAGTGAGTCATCACACTGAGTCAGCTGAGACGCAGTATACGCCGGTTGCAGGTGTGCAGTTGCCGGTGCTGGGCAGGTGCCATGTGCCAACTCCCCTAATAGGTCGTAAGACTGGTAGTACTCTAAATGAGTTCAGATGGCTTAGCGGTCGGGGTAGCGGTAGCCCCCTGACAAGAACTTTCGCAGGTTCGAAACCGCTACCCACCGCTTTTCCTTACTGGCCCCTGATCTGACTGTAACAGGCTCCTATCTTCAGAGACGAGTGCCCGATGGCTGTATTAAGCCGGCTGACAGCCTGATTGCCCAGCTCGCACACAGTCCCTGGCCATGCCCTAGCAGGCATAGGCCGGCCCAACTGTGCCCATTGCCGGATCTTCGGATGGCAACCGGGTCCCATGGCAGTAGTCCCTGCCATGGGGATCACATGAGTACGACAAGTGCAGTTTGCCCCCAAAAGGGAATATACTGCCACGATGTCCTTTGGGAGCACAGAGCTGGCTATTGCCGAGCAGGAAGTAACCCTCCTCCCCATTTGTCATTCCCCAATTAGCAACCAGTCTATTAAGGGTCGTGCCATATGCGATGACACTGAGTCAGCTGAGATGCGGTATATGCCGGTTGCAGGTGTGCAGTTGCCAGTGCTGGGCAGGTGCCATGTGCCAACTCCCCTAATAGGTCGTAAGACTGGTAGTACTCTAAATGAGTTCGGATGGCTTAGCGGTCGGGGTAGCGGTAGCCCCCTGATGAGAACTTTCACAGGTTCGAAACCACTACCCACCGCTTTTCCTTACCGGCCCCTGATCTGACTGTAACGGGCTCCTATCTTCGGAGACGAGCGCCCGACGGCTGTATTAAGCCGGCTGACAGCCCGATTGCCCGGCTCGCACACAGTCCCTGGCCATGCCCTAGCGGGCATAGGCCGGCCCAGCTATGCATACGGCATCGGGTTCAGTGCAAATGAAGAAAAAGAATAGCTGAGGCTCGAGGGGCTCAAACTGTTGAAAATATGGTTCCCCACTGCAGCCCTACAACACTGCGCGAGGCGAATACCTACTGCATTTCTCAACACCCGCATCCCGATTGGGGGCCTATGGATATGCAGTGCACAGTCAATCGTCGTTCATAGCAAGTTCTCGGCCCCGATTATAAGTACAGAAGCTGGCGAAAGGTTTTCCCAGAAGCCGATCTAAATCATAGCGTTTTCTTTGCGAAACAAGTACACGCTACCCATCGTGGAGTGCCAAGTATTTTCTTCAGGCGCACGAGTTGCTTCATAGCACCGAAATATGGGTACATATTCTCATATCTCCACATCACACTAGGAAGATGGCGCATAACTTTGACCCCCTTTGTCCAGTGTGCGCGAAACGAGGGGAACACGTGAGGTCGTGAAATGAGTAGATCACAAGAATGGCCAAGAGTAAAGACGAATCAGACGGGCGAGGAAGGGAGACCAAGGCAACCATGATTGGAATCACGGCGATGACACAAAACGGGAACGAGTGCAGATTTGAAAGGAGGCGTCGTCTAGTAAAGCAAGAGTTAGCAAGTCTAGAAGGGTTGAAAACCAGCGCGAGGACATAGGAAATGACGAGGACGTCAGAGATGATGTCGGCCCAGAAGCAGAGGCAAAAGGCATCGACTAAGAAGGCAAACCGAATGTCAGCGAAGACGACAACGAAGCTTGCGCGAGACTGGTAGTGGTCCTTCTATGAGGTGTTGACTCCGCTGGGGCCTCGCCGTTCGACAGTTGGTCGCGAGTCTAGAGTTAGCAAGTGATCCACTGAAACGGCCCATGAGAAGTTTCCGAAAACAAAATGGGGGAATTTCATCGATTCCTCTTCGACACACCGACAGGGGGCGCATAGACCCATGATATACATGGGTGGTCGGTCTGAGTTAGAGGAAGGTCAGACGCGATGTAAGAACAATAGTTGAAGGGCTTGGGGAAAGAGTTTTCAGAACGATCGGGCGGTCATAAGCAAAGGCGAGTTGGTGAATATTAGGCTAGTAATCAGGGAAACTAATTAGGTGTCAAAAGTGAGAGGATAGGCGTAGATGCAAGGGTGAAGGAGGAAGGTGTTTTAGAATCAAATGGAATAGTAAGGAGGACGCACCATAATCGGGAAGTAGAGGATGTGATCGAACAGAGATTCTCGGAGACTCGGACATGCGACCAGAAATACCTCGAACCTGTGGCGTCGCATCCCGGTCCGGCCGAACTCAAGCTTTCGGCGAAATCTCACGCGACCTTACACGGAAAGCAAGACGGAAAGCATTCGTACCACAGAGTCCGTATCGAGAAAGAAATCGAGACAGCTGTAACATCTAATATCGTTGAAGGTGTCCGACCTCTCCAAAGTGCTGGCGCCGCACCTATGACACACAAAATGTCTCACTCTAACAAGCTGTGCCGTAAAGAGGGTGTGTAGAGTACATCTATGCAGCGACTATGCACGGAGCCAAAGATCCAACCAACATGTTTGCTAACGAGACTTAGATTTTTTCGCTCCTCCACACTCGATAGACTCACAGGCGCAGGTATATAATGGGGTGGTCATTGACTCCCTCACCAGCGCTGCTGTTTCGATCCCTCAACGCTTTGATTGTCAAAGCTGAGATCTACTCACTGACGGTGCAATTACGTTTGTCAAGGCCATCACTATCACACTTGCACTCCCTGCTCCCGGTGCTCTGCCTACCCAGCCGAGAGCTGTGGAGCTTGGGCTTGTACTTGAGTCGTACTTGAATGAACGGCAGCCCGGCACAACCTCGATCGATTGGACGTTGTTCCTATCAACATCAACCCTGATCTTTGTTATTCATCCTCCTAGCGGTGCCGTCGATGTCGACACTGTCATGGAAATGCTGCTATTGATGTTTTGGGCCTGTTGCACGTGTGGGGAGAAACAAGCTACTCAAGCAGCCTGAGTGACCGGAACATATTGGTTAGAAGTTGGGCTGCGTGAACAGTCTGTAGACTATTAATTCTAAGTAGTCCTTTGCACCTGCCTTGACGCGCAGTTGATGCGTTCATGTCTTGTACTATGGGACGTCCTTCTGGACTCCGGGGATAACGCGATAACGCCCAAGGTGCGGCCCTGGCCCCTTTGGGGGGTTCGCCAATTTATGCATTCCATTGATATTAGACATATCAGCCGTCATGGCTTCTCTCTTTGTAGAGGCCCTCTGTGGTTCGAAAGCTTTCCAGTGTAAGGTCAGCGTAGCTGGCCCTGTTGCCCCTGGCCCAAAGTTAGATTATGCGATGAGCGTACAATATCGCACGCGACTGCGGCCTCTGTAGTGATTCTATCACTATTACTGAGCCGATGGGAGGAAAAGATGGGAGAGGGCTGGTCTTTATACCTAGGCCAAACTGAGTTCAAACAGAAAGTCGTGATATCATTATTTGCAATGCTGAAGTGCATAGTTCGCTCCTTCGGTAGAACTGTTTGGGCTTGGGGACAATCAGTTCCGCCTTAGCCAGTCATTCTAATGATCCGCCCAGAAGGCAGCTCGTACGATTCCCCATATAGAGAATGTATTGTGACTATATGGTATATGGATTGCCTATCTAGCGTCTTCTAGAAGTGAATTCGCGAGAGTCTTTTCAGACAAACTTTGGTGACAATCTCATAAAGACTGTGACTGCGGCATACTGGACAATGCTTGGGACAACGACTCACCAGATAGCGTAGAGTAAAACTCAGCAGAGATACATAGGCCAATCGCACCTCTTCAGAGTGTTCACCTTCCCACTGCCAGTGGCAGCCTGTGTAGGAGCATGAGAACGCGCGACACAGGGTTTCAGGAGAAACGGCCAATACCAATCTGTCAGAGCGCGGGTACACGGGACCACAGTAAGTACATCGTAAGTAATGAAAAATGTACGAGAAATGGACAATGTGCAGAAAAATAAACTACTAATCATTAATCCATGAGAGCCGCGGTTGAGCAACTGTGCTCGACTTGGTGCTCGACTGTGTTGCCGGTCCAGCCGGCCCGATGCTTTGCAACTGCACCTCCAAAGGTTCTAACAGCCTAAGAACCTGTGTAGATGCTAAAAGGCTAAATGCCTTTAACAAGTGGAGTGCCAGTGAAACTGGTTACCGTGAAACGGGCATCAGGAAGTTGGTGAAAAAAGTTTTGGGTTTTTCTAGGTTTCGAGAACCGGGAAACCGGGAAACCGGGAAATTGGTCAATGAGGATAGCAATAACCATGTGATGAGAGGGGTCATGCACGCTTTCGTACCTCATGTAACTTTGCAGGTATGCCCGCCCCTATCGTGAATGTGTTGTGCTTGAGTTAGTTAGGCTGCATGTGAGTGCAGCATGCTCAGGGATGCAAACAAGGGAGTGCCTGGAGCCCTGTAGGACCCTTTTTGGAAAGGTTTCGGGGGAAATATAGATAGGTTATAATATTTGAGTGGTTTCGGCGGCTTTAGGCAGTTTTTTAGGTTTTTTCGGGCCGAAAAACTATCGAAAACAAATTCGACTAAGTCCTGATGGGGATCGTGAGAATGACATACCATCTCTGGGTGACTGCATACTACATCGGCACTGTCACACAACAGATGCCTAACTCTACCTTTGTGCAGGTTACCGTAGTTATTGTACGCTCCTGATAGACCACTCCATCAGGGCCTTCCTAGCACCATGACAGTGGCCTTTATCAACAGGTAATCGACCGCTCCCATCGGCTGCCTTTTCTCCCCTTAAATTGCTGTCGATTCCGAGTCTTATTCTCTCTTCTTGACTTTTATCTGCCATGCCCGCATTAATCCCTGTGCACAACAAACTTGGGGCGTTGTTCATCGGCACGGTCCTCTCGTCTATGTGCGTCTCACTGTCGGTAATACACTGTCGCAGGACCTGATCGAGCCCGATCGGCTATCTAGTATCTATGGTATTACCTGGTTGCAAGTCTATTCCTACTATACTAGTCACTGCTCAAGGGATCGGTGGCCTCTAAAGTCCTTTGTGAGGGTCCTCGCGTGTGTCCCATGCTCGGGATCTTAATGAAACCTCTGCAGGTTGCTTTTTTGATGTATACATTTTCGAAAGTTTCGTTTTCAAACACATGATAGTGACATCATCTTCGACTAACATAGGCTCGTTGACTCGGCCAATCTAGTTTTCGCCATTTATCCGACTTATCATACTGTCGTCACAAACTTTGGGGATTATCACTCTGCCAAATTCACACCATGGTATGCCGTTCCAAAAGTATTGTTCTGGTTGAAGTTCTGATGGGGCTTCTAGGAGTCAAGCTGTGCGTCTGCCGTGACACAGAGCTCGTCCTGAGACTTACAAGAGTGAACATCTTTTCTAAAGGCGATAGCTTTATCTACCGGTGCGCTAGTCTATTGTGACCAACTTTGTCCGCAATTCTTATGCATACGTAATCAGTTGTTCTTGAAGTTTCTGTACAACAGTACGTTTTCATGGGGAGTTCATGAAGCAACCTCTTACTGAGAAGGACGTAGCTTCTACGCGTATAGGATCTATCGTCGTGAGTTTGCTGGTGTTTTTCATCTATGTGAGACTTATTTTAGTCCAGTGGGCTGGCGTTCTTTATACCTGCCAGCAGCGATCGTGCGTATACGCAATTTGTTCGGAGCTGGTACCTACTCACATGAGCAGTCCGTCATCTCACTGGCAGAATTCGGTGAGTTCCTCCGCAGTAGCATGCCCCAAGACTTTCACCTTATTTTCAATGACTTTTGCAAGGTATTGGGATCGGTATGTTTCTCCCTTCTGTTCCTTTATTTGTGGGTCGCTAAGGCATTATCCTCGTCGTCAGTGTACAGTACACAACTGTCAGCCGTAGTTGCGCATGTTATTTTCCCGGTTTTTTCTCACAAGTTTTGCATATAGCCTGAAACACATACAGAACGGGGGCACCTTTCAGGCACGTCTGCTCCTCGTCTGATGATGTGGGCTGCAGTCTCTAATTGCCGTTCATACCAGAGGTCTTTCACTGCTACATTATCTTGCAAGGTCCCATGCGACGTCCTCATTACTTTTGGAATGGTTTATACCCTCTTGAGTAACCGCACTCAAGTCCGGAGGTACGTTCGTGCCCGAACATCCGAGTCGCAAATATGCCGTTACTCTATTTACACCGGCTTTCTCGCTAGAACTAACAATGTATTGAACCTTCTCGCGATTTATGCTATCAATTGCGGCACACTTCACCTGTGAGCCAAGTGCACCGATGGGCGTCGACTTCTTTCTGACAATTGTGCTATTCTGCAGAGTGTTTACTATCTCTTGCGTCGCTTTGGTACTTTTCACTTTACCTCTTGTGTCCTCTTGTCAATTATTGTTTCTTTGAACGAAGTTCGCCAAGTATCCACATACGTTCATATACGCGCCATCCGTCTTCATCATGGTTCGACTCTCTCTCTGCGCGTTCATGTCCATGTGGGTCTACTTCGTTCGTTATTCCTTTGCAATCTTCCTGATTCCTGACATTCTATCCCAGCCTGAACTCACGAGATAACCTCCGCGAGACGCTCGAAGGACCAGGAGGTGTTGCCACGTTCACCCAGCTCAAGGCACGCACGGGTACCACAGTCCCAAGGGGCGCGCAAGATACAACGGAGGCAAGCAAAACCACTGTTGTCCCGAAGGGTCCTTCACCAGTTTCGGTTTCCTTGTTCTCAGACAGTGTTATGACTTTCGACAGAGAAAAGCACCCAGTACCCACTGTAGCCGACTCGGAGGTCGTGACGGTATGAGGGGTAGATATATCAAAACCATCAGGCTCCCTATGTAAATCTATTTCCATTTCGTGTGCGTACTGTCGTTTCGCTTGCCTGGTTGGGCTCTACTTCCAACATTGCCAAAACATGTTTTTTTTTTGACTATGCTGATGGTCATTACGAAACGATGCCCTCTGGAGGGCCTTGGTTACTCAGGGTTATCACAATCGGCGTGCACTAGATATCATATTATACCCCGTAGTTCTGCCCAGTTCAGCGCTCAGCTGGCAAACGAAATCACTCTTCAACGCCCTCAGGCTCTCCTCCACCCCCGGCGAGCTTTCCACATTTGCTGTATATGGCAGGACGCTCAACGATAACGTTCAAGAGACAACATATTATTAGTAACAGAGTGGGCAGGCATCGGATTGGGGATCGTATCGTATTATCAAGTGGCAGTACGGTTGCATGTCAGCCTTCCGAGTTGCGGTGCTTGCCGGACTTTAAGCTTTACTGTAAGCGCCATGTAAGCGCCCATACCTGGGCTAGTCCGGCATGCCCTTAGTAGCAGATTTCTGTCTACTGATGCCTATCCTGTACAGCCCACTCGAATGCGAACATCGCGCTCCATACCTCTGCCATACCCCTTCGATCTTAGGTTGAGCAGACCTAGTCCCAGCAGAATTGCCTAGAAATACTAGAGGACACAGGGCTACCGGGCTAGATTGTCACACATTTCGCAAAATACAGAATAAATCCATTTCAAGTTATTGCAAAGATAAAGATTTACAGGTAGTTTACAAAGAAAGGTAGCTACCTTGGTAGTTACAGCCTGAGCATGCCCATGCCCCCACCGGCGCTGTTGCTGGTCCCCCCACTGCCGATTTCCCCGCAGCCACTGTTGTCGTGTCATTGTTGTTGTCCTCGCCATTGTCGCCTCGTTGTCGCCCTGCCGTTGGCAAACACCTCAGAGTGAGAGGAGGTGACAGCACATGTGATGGGAAAAGTCACGTGCATGTATTAGTCACGCTGACAAAGACGGGCTTTACCTGCCAGTGAGCAACCCGCTAAAGCCCCCGTTCTCGCAAAAAATCAACACAAATGCCAATAAATAAACGGGCCAAACGATCGCGCCTCCAAAATATCAAAAAGGCCCAAGTCAGAAGGGCCCAAAAGATCGAGGAATCCAGGCAAGGTGCGACTTGAGTTCCCCAGTGCCATTTTGATCACATGATTCACTGACTCCTGCAATCAGCGCGGTGTCTCCCAAGCGAGGGCTCAGAAGTGAATGAGCCTGGAATTGAACAAGAGGGGGACGAACCCGACAGTTCCCCAGACTTTGTAGAACTGTCCACAGCTGAACCCTTTAGCCCAGCGCCCCAGGATGCACACTGGCAAAGGCAGGCCTCAGCTGAAGGGCCCAGAAAACGCGTGCACGCGTCCTATCCCAACGGAAAATCAGACAGAACAATTAGGAGGCACAAAAAGGCCAAGAGGGACCTTGAAGCACAAGGTTTCTTCTCGTTGCCGGAGTTCTTCAAGCGGAGGGCCGAGAGCGCGAGGCAACAAGAAGCCATTGAAGTTGTCCATGAGGAATGTGAGGAGCGCGCCTCGTGCAAGGAGCATGAGGACAACGCCAACGAGGTCGACGACGGGGCCAAGGTGATAGGAAGCACATGCAGTGCTGAGGGCGGCATGGTGTCGATACACGTGCTCGAAGAGAGGGATGAGGCCGACGACGACGACGACGAGGTGATGGGAAGCCTGTGCAATGTCAAGGATGGCACAACGTCGATACAGCTCGAGGAGGAGGAGGAGACCGACGAGGCTGAAGACGAGGCCGGCAAGACGATGGGAGGCGCGTGCAGTGCCAAGGGTGGCACGATGTCGATACACGGGCACTCTAGCGGCGATCCTAGTGACTTGGAACAAGAACCGGGATATTGCTGGGGGCCTTCTCGGACGGTCCTGTACGAAAGCGAAGAGTCGTCGTCTTCATCTTGCAGTGGCGATACCTTGGGCGATCTCGAGGAGCTCCATGGCACTGACCATCCAGGATCGAAGAGGGCTGCTAGTCCGGATTCGGGCTTGAACGCAGCACGGGATGCCTCGAGGAACCTCAAGAAGAGGAACGCAGTAGTGGAGTCCGAGAAGAACTCGTCGAGGGGAGTGGAATGGTTTATGGCTCTACCGCAGATGGAGGTGTCGTCGCGGATGTGTGAGAACCGGGGACAGTAGTAGAGGTGTAGGAAGGAACGGTGGGGATCACCGCATGGGCAGGCAGAGGCTTCCGCAGGGAGATCGCCATCCATCGTTCATACAAACAACAAACAACATTATTTGGAAGGGTATGGAGAAATACAGACGACGCTCATAACCTACATCACGACCCCGAGTCGTCGGATGGTACATGTAAAATTATTTTTGGGAAACTCAATACGACGTCGATTATTAAAAGTAAAGTAAGCGCCAGACGTAAGGTAATCGAGAAAATGTCCAAACGATTTTTAATAAAAGAAAAGAAAACGTCCAAACTTCAAACGATCGTAAACCTGCGCCACAGTCGTAGAATCAGATAAGCTCGGAAGGACGGGACAAGAAACTTACGCATCCGAATGCCAGCTTTCGCCAGTTCCAGCAGTCCCCGCACGTTCCTGCACTTTCGTAGCCCAGCCCGACGGGTGGCCGACCTGTGGAAGAATCGCGGAATCACGCTTTGCAACAACCTTAAACTGACTCTTGCGGTCCGCGCCCTTCACGCTAGCGGGCTCTTCCGCGTCCTCTTTCTTGCGTTGAAACGCGGCACGCAGCACATCTGTGCGTGAGCTATCCGAGGATGCACGTGCCTCGTCCACGCGGTCTCGTACGGAGACAAGCTGGCCGTCGACATATTCCATACCAGTTTTTATGGCATCCGCGACCGCCTTTTGTATTTGCCTCTTAATCAGAACAGTTGCTAATGGCCTGAGGGTCTTGTACAAACGGTCGCGCTTCGAGCCATGGATAGAGAATTTGAGTGAGTGAACCTTCACCCGAACAGCCCGCACTTTGAAGATGGACGATTTGTCCTTACCAGCAGAGGCAAGGTCCACAGTAACCTAATCGCCATGAGGATATAAACGAGCTTAAAAATAGAAGAACACGTACAGAAAGTCCTCCGCCACCAAACAGTACATCAGCGAGTCCCGAGTCGGCTAGCTTTGCAATACCGGTCTTCTTGCGGTAGTAGAAGGCAACGTCTCGCATGTCCGCCTGAATTTGCTTTAACGTAAGCTTAAACTCATGGCGGCTAGAATCGCTACTAGTGTTGTATGGCGAAAACTTCATAGAGTTGGACGCTTCGAATTCCACGAGGTTCGGGAAGAGGTTACGGCCCTGAAGGGTAAGGTTCTCGACGACAAGATCCAGTGAATCGTCCGTATACTCGACTCGCGGAATAGGGACGTGTCCGACCTGTGGAGTCCGTTAAGCTGTTAGTTGGAAAGACCGGAAGAAACGGGCGTACGCGGTCAACGATTGAGGGTACGATAACCTTGCGAATATCCATCCAAAGGTCGGGCTTAAACTTAAGGCTGCCCTCGCGATCAAAGAGTAGATCGTGAGTGAAGCGTGCCCAATCGTCGCCGAAGCGTTTATTGAGAGGATCTTCACCGATGGCGCTAAACCAGGTTCCGATCGAATCGAATAGGTGGTCGAAATGCGATTTGTACTTCTCGTCGTAGAAGCGGCGGCCAGAATCCCGAACCTCACAGCCCTCCGAGTTGCACTTCGGCTCAAGGACGTAGCCCGGCTCAAGTAAGACCTTGCGCGAGTAAGCGCCGACCGATTGGAACCACTGACGGAACTCCTCATCGGTTCTGGCAACATCAATTAAGCTGTTTATGGCGTCGATGATAACGCCCATAGATTTCCCATTGGCGAAGCGCTCGAGTAGCGTGCGAATCTGCGTAGTTGCCGTATGAAGGAGATTGTCCTTTGCAAATAATGAACCTTAGCGATGGAAATATTGCTATTGAATGGGTAAACTTACATCCGCAACCGTACTTCCAGTCTCCCTAGCGATATGCTTTCCGTGGCTGGAGTACTCCTCAATGGTAGCAAGAAGCCAACGAATGCTCTCTTGATAATCGTGGTGCTTCTGGCACTCAAGAATGACCTAACACAGATCATCGGCACAAATATAACATGATTCACACATCACTCTCACCTTCTTACCACGGTAAATAAACTGGTCGCGGCGATCTTCGGGGAAGTAATCCTCTGCGAGTACCTTGCGGCCGTGCTCAATTTTTTCGCGTGCGGTATCTTTGTGTTCTTGAGGAACGCGATCAGACAGTCCATTCTAAATAAAAACAAGTGAGAACGGGGAGAATGTGTTTCATAGAATAGACCTATTTACCTTCAATCTCTGCAAGCGACTTTTAAGACCAGACTTTGGGGCATCTGTGTCAGTGCTTGGGCCGGCGGCCTCACTATGCCAGTACCTCAGTTTGAAAAAAAGTTACTACGAATTTATACATACTCAGTTATCGCATCGGCTTCATCTGCGACTTCCCGGGCGCGGCCCCGTGCCTCGTCCGCGGCCTGACTTGCATCAAGTACTTGTCCTCTGTGCTCGATCTCTATTCCACTATGTGGATCGTGGCGAACGGCGCCATTGGTTGCAGAAGCGTCGAACTCCGCGACGGGTGTCTCGTCAGGGCCAACCGTCTTCCCGCCAGCTGTTTCAAACTGATCAGAAGGAGCAGGGCGATCAACACCCGTGAGAGCCTCCTGAGTGGGGCGAACACGGTCGGCTACTTGGGAGGCGGTGCGAGCGAGGATGTCACGGCCGATGACGGAGAAGTCGGCAAGAATTTTACGGACTTCACGGTTGGTAACGACGAGGTTTCCAAGCGTGCGAAGGTGGCGGGCGGCTGCGGGTGGTAACGTGTAAGCAGGTCGACTGTGGCGAGGAGGATGATTAAGGAGACTTACCCTCGCGAGCATCGTCCTTGACTTTCGACTTTTCGGCGGGAAGTACCTTGCTCGGATCCTTCTTTGCACTACTAAGGTCCTCTTCGTTAATACTCCACATGAGGCTCTGGAAGATCTCGTCCGCATTCTTTTCTCGGACGATGAGACGGGCAGTCTCAATGATATCGCGACCATCCTGAACGAGTTTGTGACCGTCTGAAGAAAGCTTGTCCTGATCTACGAGAGAGTGGTCAAGGACATATTTGAGAGCGGCGTCGATCTGTTGATTGGAGGGATAACGCCCTTGTCGGAATGCCTCTATGGCGCCGTAGAAGCGGAGCTAAACGAGGTAGGGCATTAGTTGAAAAAAGGAGCAGGTAAATCGGGTGAGATACCTTGCGATCGATATCAGCAGCTTGTTCACGCTTGTCCACGGGGGCAGGGACGGCGTACTTGCCGGGATGTTCGGTGGTATCTCTGGTGGCGTTGGGGAGAGACATGATAAAGCAAAGCCCATGGCTCGTTTGCTCGTTCTTGCGATATATAAACTGAAAAAAGAGGACACGACGTCACTTTACGCGGGTGCCACGATTCGATCCCATATGTGATGTCATCCCGCCAGCCCCAGTGGCAAAAACGACACGTGATCAAAACTTGGCGCATACAACCACAACCTCTTCACCAGCGCACACTCCAAGCATTCCAGACACAGAGGTGAAGATGGGACGTGTACCCGACAGCTCGGCTTGGTGGGAATGGCCCCAGGGTAAATCGCGAACGCGCAGACGCTTGGATGTCCTCCTAAGTCGACCCCTCAGCACGACCTACTGGGCCTCAGGGGGCACACGAAGAGCAAATATATCCATTGGAACAAACTCCATAAACCGGACTTTCCACAGTGTTCCACCGATCATACGCATCCGTCTGCGCGAGGACTTGCGCGCACCAAATCATTAAAATTTGCACAGAGCTGCTTGGCGCGCGGCAGAAACAAGCAGCACATTGCGTTTATGAGCCTCGCCGTGCCGCCGCCGCCACGACCGCGTCGACCCCACCAAATCGTTCAACCGACCTTCTTCAGGTCCGTCGCGACACCGCGATCGTCAGCACCTATGCCTGTACCCTTACTGTATGCATCATGATTTAACTTGGAGCCACCCGCAATCTTGCACGAAATGAACGAATGCCAGTACTTCTAACGTACCTACCACGGTATGTATCCAACCCCCTTCCTCACGGACCAATGTCCTCGCGTGAGCCCTGAATCATACCCTCGCCCTCGCCCTCCGAGCTGTCAGCAGCACAGACAGACAGGGTAGTAACCACAGTACAGTAACAGTGCAACAGAGCGTAACAGAGAGAAAAAACAGGCGCATCTGATGCCAAAAACGGTACATAGCACGGCCGCCTTGACCGCGAGCGCGTCGCTTCATGCTGCGCACGTCGCGGGCTTATCATCCTCACCGAGACCTAGTCTACGAGTTCCGGCTGATGAGCGAGAGCCTTCGAGAGTATGACGACAGTGTGCAGTGAAGTTTCGTGTTGTCATTTACGCCGTTACCGACCACACACCCCGTATGATATACAACCGCTTAACTAACACCTCGTACCTCGCTTTTTCCCGCGAAACAAAGTGTTTTTCCGTCTACTACTCTGACATCTGCACGTCCTCGTCGCCCGCGGCGGGAGGAGGCGCTGCAGGTGCTGACGTCGAAGCGGACGCTGCGGGGGCGGAAGCAGGCGCGGGAGGCGCCGCGACTTCTTTCGGCTGCATGGTGTGGAGGTACACCTCGATCGGAGGGCCCTCAAGAATCCGAAAGTCAACGCTGGTGCCGGCGCCCTCGTGCACGCTAGCGGGGCCAACGATGCCGATGGCGGTGTTGTTTATCGTGAGCTCCTTGTCCTGCTGGAGCGTTTCGCGAAGGGCGTGCAACCCGTGGCGGATCAGGTCCTCCAAATTGCCTACACACAAGCACATATAGCCCAACATGAGAAAAGATAGGGTGATACGTACAGTCGGCAAAGGACTCGAAGTGCTTCTCTAGGTAGGTCTTGGCACTCTGGCTGCGCGCGCCGATCGAGACGGCGAAGTACTCGAAGGAGGTGCCGCTCGGCGAGAACTCGTACAGGTGTGGGCCGGTATGGTCCAGCCCGACGACAAGGAAGCCGACGCCGTACGGACGCCGGCCGTATTCCTGCGTATTCACCTGGGCCTCTGATGCGGCGCGTCAGCTTCGTCGCAGGAACGGAGGGAAGAAGCGGGGGAACGGGACACGACGCACTATCGGCGATGGCGGATACGAGGCGGTTGACGGGGACGGGACGGTTGAACACCATCTTAGACCCCATGGCCTGCTGGCGCATGAAATTGCTGCACGGTATAGTGAGAAAGAGGGAAAGACGGCGAGACGGCGTTCGCGTCTGCGCTCTTCCCGGCGCGCCTTGATAGATTTGTGAGAGAAATTGGCAGGACGCACCTGAGGACGCGCGCATCGGATGTCAGGCCTGCGATCGCGATGCCGACGTGATCGTCGATGCGGAACATCTTTTGCTGGTACGAGGCCAGCTCGCCGCTCGAGCGCTAGAGGAGCAGGGGAGAGGTGGTGGCGGCGTATGAGCGAACGAACAAGAATTGACGGTGGAGACGCACCTTGAGAGCGAGGAGAATAGCATGCGTTTTAGAGCGCAAGCCGACCGCCGCTGAGCCCTGCTTGACTGCTTCGAGCGCGTATTCTACTTGGTGTAATCTGCCTTGTGGCGAGAAGACAGTGTTGTCCGAGTCGTAGGTGTTGCGGAACTGTTTTTATTGTAACCTATCGGGTCTAACAGCGTACAGGAAAGTGTCCATACCATGGTAGATGTACAGGGTGTGATTGCTCGGGCCGCGCGTCCTTTGGCTCATTAACTGACTGTCAACGTGATGACGTAATCTTGCTGTGGTCCGAGTCGTTGGGCGGAGGCTCTAAGCCACGGTGCATGTACTGTGATAAACGTATAAAGGGACGTAATAGGTACAATTGTACCATCATACGATATTTGCTGCTATTTAGAAGTTATATGTGGTGTTGTTACCTGCAACCAAGCCTGCAACCTTCTACACAAGGGTCATGGTCACTCTAGCAATCTGTCAAGGGGAGTAGTGAGAACGATTTGCAGGAGTCGGGGGAATTAGTCGAGGTGCTCAGTGGTGGGAAACAGTGAGGGTTAGTCACACAAAGCTCGTGCCAGCGTACAATGCTGTGTGTGAGCACGATTGGAGGGCAATGTGATATTGCTCTGGAACGAGTGTAACGGCAAGAGATGAACGAATTCTGTCCATTTCTGTACTAAGTACCGGGCCCAAATCCACATCAGAATACTCTTGGCGCCGACACGCCGACTAGCGGAATGCGCACACGCGAAAAAGCTCATCTCATGATGGGTCAAGATACGTGTTGTGTCATGTTGTCATGCGCCTCTGAGGTCTCGGGATCCTTCGGCGATCATTGCTAAAGGGCACAGTATTGCTCAAGTGTACCTTACTCCCTCGAAGCTACGGCATCCAATTTACTTCTGCCATCGGATAGCCTTTAACCCGCCATCGGGGTTGCACAGAACACCAGGCCTAGGGAAGTCGTGTGACCGTAGCCTACGCCAAATGTCAGCGTGAGCCAGGTGTCAGCATTCAGCGTTATTTGCGAAAGTGTGGTCGGTCTGCAAATAGGAGGACACCATTACCATTGAGCTCTCTGAAGTGCGCAATCGCGTCGCATTATGCTACCTCCAGGATCGTGGCTGGCGCTAGCATCCGTCCTACATCCGAGTCGCTGTGTCTAACCCGCTTCACCTCATCGTCATCCCCAGGGTCCGGTGTCCGCCATGAGTGCGGGCGCTTTGCCACCGTAACAGGGGGCCCTGAGCGCAGGACCCGTCAGCAAGCAGCATCAAACAGAGAGCCATTAAGCGACCCACCTTCTGCTTGTGTCTTGAGTTGGGCAGGCAGCGGCCGCACATATGGCTGCGCGACCCAATGCGGAAACCCTCCTTCCGTCTCCGTCTCCGCGCCATCTTCTCCTCCCGCCGCCTCTGCATCCCTATCCATCCTCCTCTTCATCTCCCGCACGACGTCGTAGTAGGGCTCGAGGTCTGGCCCGTGGAGCCGGCCCAGCGTATCGCGCAGGTCGACCTCCCGCGCGAGCGCGGGCCGCAGTAGCTTGAACAGGTGGCCCTTGATCCCGCTCGGGGGCGTAGGGGTCTTCTGGCCCGAGACGATGTCCAGGTACTCGAGCGCCAGGTCGGCGTGCCGCGGGTGCAACCCGCCCGACGACGCGGGAGATGGAGCAGAGGCGAAGAGCGCGGCGTTGTACAGCTGTCCCTCGGCGGACATGACCGCGTCCGCACCGGTCTCGGCGAGGCAGCGCGCGATGTCGGCGTGCGTGAGGATGTTGCCGTTCGCGAAAACAGGCACCGAAACCGCCTCCTTCACGGCGCGTATCTTTGCCCAGTCCGCGAGACCCTGCAAAAAAAAACATTATATTAAATGCCAAACTGTAGATGGGACGGAAGGAGATGCACACGGTGTTTTGGCCCCGTTGTTCGCGCATCCGGCCGTGACATGTCAGAATCTGGGCTCCGGCGCGCTCGAGCATCTTTGCGTATTCGACGGTCTTTTCTAGTGAGGGAAACACGCGGCATTTAGCTGTGACCGGTATTGACAGATTCGTATGCAGTGTATTAACTTCGGTTGAGGCTACCGTCAGCACGCCAGCGAGGCAACTGAAAGGGAGACACGACGCACTGAGTTTATAAATTAGATCCCATTCATCCTGTAGAAAGCTCCCGTAGTGACCCTTCTTCGCAATGTCCTGCGGACATCCTAAATTGATATCCACTGCATCGCAATGGGCCTCCAATGCCTTGGCGGAGGCGAGCAGCTGCTCGGGGTCGTTTGCGCAGAACTGGACAATGAGTGGGCGGTCACTCGGTCCTCCTTCCTCCCTGAGCGTGGTGTTGAAAGCTTTCTCGCGATAACCGTTGCGCTTATTGTTCGCATACATCTTGGCGTTGATCATGGGGGTATATGCTAGCTAGACAGGTATTCCGTTGAGTCAGGGATCTGTGCCTCTGGAAGTTTAACGATTCACTTGTGCACCATATCGCCTGGACAGCGTCCGCCAGGCCTGGGGTCACCAATGAGAACCGCGGATTCAATAGTTGAGACCACGCACAAGCTCGCTCTGATCCACCATCGGCGCCACGACGTATTTCGGGCTTCCCAGCACTTCCCGATAAAAATCATAGCCCTGTAGTTTCGGGCGTGTCGACGAAACATATTGTGTCGAGCCTTCCATAGGCAAGACAAGTGCGCGCAACGCGCGATTTATGGCTCGAAATATCTTGCGAAATATGTTTTGGGAAGACGAGTGTAACCCTAACCACAGACGCCGGTCCGTTGCGCTTGACCATGGCTCAACAACTCGAAGCGGAGGACGCAGAACAGCGGCAGAAAAGGCTTCGTGCGTACATCTCCTGTCCTTCAAAGTTTCCAACCGACGTCTGGCATACAGAAAATATCCTGGAAAGATTGAACGGAGATGGTCCGAGTCCCTCCGAGACAACGAGCGAGCCTCCACATCTATCATTCGATTTTGGGGACCGCAGAACGTTTGCTATAGAGCCACCGACCGAACGTACGCTGTCACTCTCTGACCCAACGATCTATTTGATATTCTAACACCCCATGATGTTAGTGCTCGCGCGCGTCCGACAGTTCCTGCCCCAGATCGAGCAGTCCAACACAGAACTGGTGCACAGAGACCCGCAGAGCATCGACATCGAGCACATCGAAGAAACAGACGAACGTGTTATACAAATGGCGAGTAAAAACAGCGTTGTCAACTAGAAGGAGAAAAAATAAAATACTTTTCAGAACCTCGGTCTAGGCGTCTTTGAACAGCGGCGAGCGAGCGAGGGCGCGGAAAGCGGAAGCGACACGACAAGCGATTCGGATTCGGATTCGTCTGCGTCTGCGTCTGCGTCCTCATCCTCATCCTCGTCCTCGTCCACTGGCTCAGATTCGGAAGACAACGACGAGAACGCAACTGGTCACCCGCACCCGCGCGACGCGCGGCGAGAGACTCGGCCGCTCCCAAAGCGTGCCCGTCCGTTGATCCAGGTGCTCCCTTCTGGGAACGAGGGCGATTCTCCCACGTCTTGAAGCCATGCAATCGCACAAGTTCGGCAGGCGGGGCTCCGCAGCTGTGCAGGGGGCATTCTAGGACCCGCGTTCCAGAACGCTCCTACATACGCATGGCCATCCCACCCATAGCACGGCGCAATCGCGTCCGTCGCTGATCCTATCAGGCGTCTTGTTCCTCCTCCTCGTCACGTATGGAGAAATAACCGTCCCCCGCTGCGACGCCGTGGGCTTATTGACGGGTCGGTACAATAGCCTTAACTTCATCTCAAGTGCTTTTCATTCGTATCCGTATGTCTCGACGAGGTCGGTATATGGTTAACACATTGTCTACGGGGCACATCATCCATCATTTCGTGATCAGGTGCTAACGTGTGCGTGGGAATTAGTCAAAAGACAACCATCTAAGGCCAGAGTCTAAGGTGCGACATGATGTGCGTCTGTCCGCACTTGCTCTGGTATCCGTCCTTGGGAATGATACTAGGATTGTATATACACGCATAGTTAATACAGGCACAACGAAGATCCGCGAGAGCGTCAAGCAGTGGAACGACAGCTACAGCAGAATGAAACTACTACTTCTCCGCTCTCTATTAAGGTAATTCCTGCCCTACAATCCGCCGCCGTTGAGGATGTACTCTATCGCGGAGTGCACATTCCCGCCTGTCGCAAGTAGTGCGCGCACATTTTGAGAGGCGTTGGTAAACCCCATATCTTGCAATTGCTACCAAGACAGGTCAGTCAATTTCAGCCGGCCACAACGTAAGCAAGTGTACGCACTTGGAGCTGAACCTGGAATCGCTCCTCGGGAGGAGGAGCGCCCGGAAGAGGTGAAGCGCTGGCACCGGGACCGAAACCAGCACCCCCTGCCCCTCCTAGGAGCTGCATCAGGGCGCTGGGATCTCCAAGTGGGCCAAACAAGTTTGGAGCGGGCGCTGTCCCACTAGCAGGGGTAGTTCCGGGTGCCGCAGGCGCTGGGGCAGTGTTGGCAGTTTGAGGGGTGTTAGGATTCCCTGGTGCAGGGAAGCCTGACTGAGTCTGTCCGCCAGGTGGTCCTCCGAGGGGGTCGATGCCGGCACCGCGCATCATTGACGCCATCTGTATCATGCTACGTAGAGTGTCAGGGTTGGACCTATTCGAACAGTTAGACGGAAGTATGAGTTCGGATAAGGAGAGAAAGCGAACATCATCTGGCGGAACCGCTCGCTCTGGAACATTTCGCGTGCTTGCGGGCCAATGGAAGCAAACTGTGGGTTCAGTGCCAGCGCCTGCTCAAAGATGGCCGGATTCGACATCAAAGAAGACATCTGTTGTAGGAATTCGGGAGAGTTCATCATCGACTGCAGCTGTTCATTTGCCAAACTTCCGTAAAGCCGAAGGAGGTCAGAGAGGAATAAATGAACGCACCATGTTTGGGTCATTAGGATTGACACCCATATCCGCGAATGGGTTGAGGCCAGCCATAAGCCCATACCCCATATGGCTATTCAATTGAGTGAGAGGATCATGGACATTCTGCCCGGTCTGCATGTTTGGTAATGGCTGCGGTGCCGAAGATTGCGCTGATGGAGATGTAGGTGTCGACCTAGCAGCGCCTTTGACCATATGGATGGTATGAGACGATTGAATTTTGTACACAGAGAGTTGATCATCGTCCTGTACCGGCGCCGTCCCAATGGATATACGTGAGAGTGTGAGAGTTAGATGACGCAATTCAGTACCGGCAGTGACTTGCCTTCAGCACCCTCCCTGTGGATTCTATCGTCAACGATAGAAGAGGGGTGCGAGAAAAGACGGACCAGAGTATATTAGCCGTTGGCGGTCAGCGGGGACATCGGACTTGTCGGCAATAGCTTGCTTGAGGTCTGCGACAGTCTTGTCGGTGTTTATGGTAAGCTGGAGCTTGAGCTCGCTGGGACCTGTACAGATGTTAATACGACGTTAATTCGAGAGAATAGAATGGTGGACCTTTGACGTTTATGACAATCTCGGAATCCGACATGGGGTGAAGAGGAAAAGATGAGGGTTGCCCACTCCTCGCGCGACCTCACCGCGTCACATCCTTTGACCCTAACCCAACTACTTTCTCGGTCCGATCTTCCCGATGTGCCAAGCCGAGCTTGCTGGCACTGGCACCCTTGCATGATCGCGAAGCATGGCAGCGGCTTGTTTCTCCACCCATGATCATGTCTCATGACTTCGGCACCCCTTGACAATGCCTCAGTTCGTCGTGTCCGAAGAATAGGCCCAGTAGTACCGACGTGTCTGGATTGTCGTCGTGTGAACTCGACTACTCGGATGATGTCATTGCACTTTGATCGTCTGGCTGGGTCTGACTGTGTGGGATTGGAGAGCAAATGTTGTGTCGAAGACACACCGAACCTAGGTAATCGTCTCAGGGATACGAGGGGAGGGGGTGACTTCGCGTTATCCAAGATGGCAAAGCGAATCTGTGACAACATTCTCCAGGCTTCTATACATAGAATTCCAGACTTCGGACGCTCGGGCGCTTCTGGGTATCTCCACACAGAGAGCTGGTTCTAAACAACACTCGCCATCTCTCTCACTACTGGATTCGAATCGCCTCCGTGTCACTGTATCCTGAGGGGCTAAAGTTAAACTGACGCCGCGCTGTCCGCGGACCATGATCACATCATCAGTCGGCCTCATTCGCCCCTCCGAAATGGAGTTGGATCTAACTCCAGGGCAGCCGGACCGGTAGGCCTCCTCTCTGGACACTCTCTCGTCGAGCTCTCTACCAGCGATGTGACTTTCGCACCGTCTTCTCTCGCTCGTACATGGAATACGATAACGTGCGGCAGCCTAACCGCGTCAGCGTACTGATAGGGTGTTCGAGGATGACGCTCACACTGTTAGGGTAAGGCCCAACATCTGCACTACTTCACCGGTACCTTTCCCCCCATAACCTGTGGTTTACGATACGCCTGGAAGACTATGCGAGCCATTTTCCGGAGAGGTGTCTAGGGGAAACGATACCCGACCTCACGCCCACTCCTCTCTACGCCTCGCTTAAGATGCAAGACCCTCGACTAGATGTCCGGAAACCACCAGACTCTGCCGAAAGCATGAGGCCGACCTCAGTCTACGCAGTCTACGCATGGGATAGACCGGTGATTCTGTCTATGAAAGGTAAACCTGCGATGTATATCGACTTCCGATATACAGGCTGGTCACGGGCCTATGCTGCTACGGGCACCTGACCCAGAGTCCCTATCTCAGGCGTGTGAGATCAAGCAAACAGCTCGAGGCGAACTCGTGACCTGACATGCGTGAATGCGATCGTTTAAGAAAAAAAAGTAATATCTTGATCTAAAACACAGGACTTATCGTCCGGCGACACTCCGGAAAAATGGAGCGTTCCCAAGTCGCAGATCTAGGGATGGGCCCCGATAGGCACCGATGTAATCTCCATCTAAGGAACCCTACTTAGAGCAGGCTGCTACGAACTGCCCCGTAGCATTGCGTAGTAATCTAGTAATTCGCCGAAATTCTGACGCCGACAGTGCGAGCCCGCATCCGAAGTACCCCCGTCGTAATGCGTACCACAGGTACCCTTCTCGATGATACTATTGTCTGTGACCAACTCCTGAGCAGGGGATAGGAGTTGTTGGGCGACACTCCCGGTGTGCCGTCAAAGGTGTGGTGGGCAGCTAGCAACTGACGCAGATCGGGCCAGTGGACGTTCATCGCGTCCTTTACTTAACATCGTATGAAGGCATGTACAAATCTTGTCAACCTTAGCAGCCCACAAGAGTAGAGGATCCACTGATACCGCTAGGTCGAATGGGTTATAAGCGGTTGAACCTGTAGAAACGGCGACAGAGGTGGTGTTAGGTTACAGAGTAGGGACAAGGGTTTAAGATGTGGCGACTCGGAGAGCCCAAACTAGCGCTGGCATGCACCGTGCGGCGAGCGGCTCGTGCCAAGGCTGGATAACAAAGGATCACTGCCACCTGGCAAGTCGATCGCTTTGACCACACAACACTATAGAGATAGATGCGGTCCAAGCTGGCGGGTAGTAAAACCCAGAACATAGAGCCTCTCTGCTGCTAGAGGGAAAACTTCCCAGTGTGCCCGTCAATTGCGCTCGCACAGAAGCAGCAATAACGCACAGAGTGGAGTGATGGAACAAATTCACAAGGGCCGACAAACCAATGAACGAATTCCTCGAGCTGCCCTGCCAGCAAGCAGAGACGGACGACTAGTAGGTCAGAAGGGGCCAGTGCAAAAATTATACATGTTGCTCTGAGAGGTGCCCAAGAATGACATTTTCACCGTCACAGAATCGCTGGGTGATGGCAAGGATGTAGCTTCAGGGAATTTGTCGAGAAAGCCTCTAAACCCGAGATTTATGACCTACTGCGGAAGGTTACACACTGCGTCAAGCAGGACATCCGAGTCGATTGATAAGAAGTCACGGAAGGCCCTAGTGCCATTGAGCAGCCTCAACGCTCGCTGATGTGGAGATCCGGGGCATAGTTACAACCAGTACACTACGGGACTGGTTAACAGCAGTGTGACTCACCGACTGAATAACTTCGCGAAATCGGAGACAGTTGCAAAGAGACTAGGAGGGGATTGAATTATGTAGTACCTGAGACCAATCAACGGCGTGAACTTTGCGCAGCAAACCAAGTATACCACTGGCAATCGTCTGCAAAGGATCACAGGGAAGGACCTTCTGGATCCGCAACTCGGAGTCTCTCAGTGAGCCCCACATGCAAAATACTATGAACAACGTTGATGCTGTGCGTCAGCATTGAAATATCTCCCGGGCCGCTAGTTCAAGTTTTCAGTTCGAGCTTTCAAGCTTTCGAGTTCCGTCTTGCTTGAACTCGAAACACAGCTGCCGGTGATTCCTGGATCTGTCTCACCGGCAATTAGTCGGTTGGATACTGTCTGTACCTTACTAGTACCCAATGGAAGCATCTACTATCATTCGGATCCTTCTTTTTTTGGTGCAACAACGACCTGAGCGCTGCGCGGTGATATTCCCGAAAGTGGTAAATTTATGACAGTCTGTGTCGCAAAGAAGGTCGATCATTCATTTATTCAGCGGGAGGAATGGTGTAGGCTAAATCGTGACGATCGACACGGGCATGCCTTGATGCTTCCGAGTCCGGCTTTGTCTGAATCCAAATTAGTACCCAGAAATTTCAAGTCCTAGTAGACCTAATTTGCGGTTGCGGGAACCGCAGGTCGATGCAATCTTACAGTACAGTAACACCATTTGCTGGGGATCCTCAACTGGGAAGCTAGATATATAAATTTCTTGGCATTGCTCGCCAAGGGTCGAACATTTGGCATGTACCATATTTCTCGAATGTGGTGTTCGAATTCGTAACCTGCCGACATCGAGCTTACTTAAGAAGCCTTCAGTTAGTTGTGATTCTTCAGGCGACATATTTTTCCCTGCCGAGTTCCCATGAATGACTCGGCTCAACCACCAATACAATTGCGAGGCAACGAATCTTCTCCTTGCACGCGCCTAGCCTGGCACGACCCCGGGCCATGCTCGCGCTACTGTTATTATATTTTGTCGTCAGCTTATTGGATCACAAGGGCTAGCGTTCGTGCCGTTATCATTATCGAGCGCCGCCACCAATTGGGAGCCTGAATTCTGTGAAGAGTTCTCTTCGCTTCGCTGGTGCGAAGGACGCGCGAAATCACGGAACAGGCTTCCGTCTTAGGTGACACGGCCCTTATCCTATCGGCGGGGCTGTAGAGTCTCCGGGGGAGGAGGGAATTAGCATGCTTCTATATTCCCAGAGGCAGATGCGCCAAAGAACGGGCTGCGGATGTTACGGTAAAACTTCAGCTATTTTCTGTCTTCGCGAGAACCCGATCACATATATGAGCGGCTCGCCGCAAGATTTGGTCTACAATCGACACGACGTGGTTGGATCCTGAAAATCACAATGCCTGATTTCGGTAAATACTCGGTCTAAGACTCGCGGCCATTTCGGCGCGACAAGACAAGGAATGGTTCATGCGACTGACGCGATGGCCTCAATCTCGAAAAGCCCGTCACGAGGAATGCGGGCCACCTCGACGAGCGATCTAAAGTCGCGGTTCGTAGCGAATAGCAGTAGATCAGCCGTGGGTAGCACAGGTGCCATGGGAGGAGGATGCCACACGCACCTGGCGGGCTTATGCTCTCCAAAAAACTGCGCATAGACTGTGTTGACGGCCGCAAAGTCATTCATGTCCTTTAAGAAGACCTAGTCACCGGGTCGGTCAGTGTCTCGGAGCTGATGAGCGTGAAACAAAAAGAAAAATGGGGGTCTGCGCTTGCGCACCGTCGTTTTGACGATCTTCCCAACCTCACTCCCGCTGGCCTCGACGACATTTTTCAGGTTTTGCAGGGCTTGGCGCGCCTGCGCCTCGATGCCGCCTTCAACAAACGCGCCGGTCTTTGGATCGAAGCCGAGGCAGCCCGACACGAAGACGAACGGAGGGCTCACGATGGCCTGGCTGTATGGCCCAATCGCGGCGGGCGCATCTGCACGTCATCAAATCAAATTGTTTTTTATATTAAGGCTCAGGGGAGCAATGGAACGTGCTGACGTTCGGTAGAGACTTTAGTGAGCGAAGGATGGGTCGTCACGCTGGACATGCTGCAAGTAGTAGATAGCGAGAATTGGAGTTGTTGGGTTACGCGGTAGCACCTGCGAGTTGCCACGAACGGGACTTTGGTTCCGTAAGTCGTCCGATGAGCAAGACGAACGCTGTATCTGAGGAACATCAAGTGATACTAGGCTAATCGAGATGGTCGTGTGAAGTTGTGCCCAGGTTTGGGTCAGTCCGTAAATTCACTCGAGTTGTTCCTTGGTTGTTCCTCAGTTTGAGACAACTTCAAACTCAGTGCAAACTTCCATCGCATGACTTGGCTTCATCACTGTCCTGATGTCAATAATCCTGCCTTTGTTCCACCGCAGTGTCCTTGTCCACAGGGCCCCACTTCGCCCCCCCACCTATTTATTTTCGAAAGGATGTCCATAGAGCTCTATGTATAGCACCGTCCTGGCAACAGACACCTCCAGCTTTGTGGGGTCATGACCGGTGACCGTAGGCAAGCCTGCAATTCTCATATACAGGCTGGTCACGAGCCTAGGGTCATTTCTTTCAAATTATTTTTAAGGTCCAATCTGGCATGGCAATCTGACCTTTTGCAACACGTTGTCACTGCTCCACCGTGACTTTCTTATTGTAAATGGCCGCGGCTCCGAATTTCTGGCGACGCTCTGATGCCTCTTCCAGTAAAAGTTGACGGGCCAAAGCCTAAAAGGTGGGAGTACGATAACAGAGCAACGCTACATCGTTTCATTGGGCGCAGTATCATACCGCCGCCATCTATCATACAACATAAGAACCCTGAGAGCGCGCAACGCCTGGAAAAATCTTCAAAGAGCTTCTAACTGTTGGTCACGGAATACAGCATAGCCCGATGACCACCATAGTTGCCCCTGGCCCTCAGTCATGGATCTATTTGATATTTCGGATCTGGTGAACAAGGAGCACAGCGCGGCGTTCGGGATTGTACTTTGCTCTCCGTGAAACTATTCTTCTAAGCGGAACGGATGCAATATAGCAACAATCGGAAGATACTGTGGTACTTCTTTGTTTCGTCACAACGTCCAACTGAACATCCAACGCCCAGCTTGCTCAGCTTACAGTATTCTCGCCTTTTGTGTTCATGGCCCCAGGTTCGATCAGGTCTCAATATATCAGGCCCTGGGTGTTCGATTTAAGCGTGATGGATCACGCAGCTTTCTCTGGGCATCGATTTCTCCGCGCCACCTCCAAATCACCCCCTTGCGGTCTCTAAAAAGCAGCCCTCCCTAAAGACACACCACCTTCTCTTTCCTCTCGCGCCGTACTAGGTGCTGGCCGATCACTTAGCCCCCCGCTGCGTCCGCTTCCCGAAACCCCCAAGCCAGAGAGTATGAGCGGGCTATCGCATATCAAGACAACGCTGGGGGCCATCCTCCTCGGCTGCGTGCTTTCCGCTGCGTACGAGCAATCATTCACCGTATTTCGGACTTGCGGTTGCCGGGGGCTGACTGACTGGATCGGGACCGGTTCCATTTGCATGCAGACTATCGGGGATGACCATCGTACAAACGTTCCTCTACTTCCGTCTATACCCGAAGGACCCGTCGCGGATAAAGCTCATGGTGCGTCGTCATTCTGGTTGGCCCAGATCTGCAGCCGCTCAACGCTCAGATGCGTGTTCCCCGCAGGTCGTAGGCATCTTGTTCGTACTGCGTTACTCCTCGGAGCTCGGTTATAGGCGCCACTGACGACGGATAGGTTGCTCGACACTACACATGCTGCGCTGATGTGTGCCTCGACATGGGAATATCTCGTTCTGAACTTCGGGAATGAGGAAATTGCGGATAAGATACCGATGTGAGTGCGCAAGCAAGGCGCGCTTGTTTAACACTCCCTGTCTTGTGCTGATCGTTCCATCGGTAGAACCATCGGAGTAGGTGCCTTCGTATCGTTCTCAAATTTTTTTTCTCATAACAACTTTTTCCTGGCGCGAATTAGCTAACCGTCGCATTCACGGTAAGGGCCGGGCTTGATATACTTCCGCCTGTCATGATCCTAACTTTGACCGGGTGCATCGACGCGATCATTTGACTCTCGCAGGCTACGATCACCTTCATTGCCCAACTGTACGCCAGCCAAATCCTTTGTTGCGCAAAATTCAATGCTGACATTTCCTGAAGCTTCTTTTCTCACCGAGTGTTCCGACGTGCGTTCTTCGTCCGCGTCTGCTAACTTTTGCACGAAAGCTGATGAGTACACCAGTGAGCCGGAACAATTGGTACATTACCGCGCCGCTGGTGAGGGCATAACGTTGAATCGGATCAAAAGGCTCAGCTGATGCGAGTGTATGTCGCATAGGTCGTGCTTTCATGCGGCCGTCTTGGTGCTGCGCTGGTGTCGACTACCGAGATGTGAGTGACACCTGTTGAAACCCCGAGCGGACAGGCACCAATTGCTCCTCCCAGGGGTAAGCTAAGGAGCTTCCACTTGTTTGTCGAAAATTACGGCGTAAGTATTCGGAATTCCTGTTCTTCGTCATAGCAACTTCATTCTCTTAACTCGGAACGATGCGCAGTACGTCTTCACGCTCGGACTCAGCATGGCATGTACGGTCGATATCGGCATAACGGCCGCCATGTGTTATTTCCTCCATATGAGCCGAACTGGCTTTGGAGAGTACGTCCCGCGTCAAGGCCAACCGCAAACATATCCTTATCTGACATAGGATGGACCACACTATTGACACAATCATGCTGTATACATTCAACAACGGGGCGCTCACATGGTATACCCACACTGTCACTTTCAAGGGTTGTTGCAAAGCAACGTGCCGAACTCCTTTCAGCGTCACCACAGTCGTCTCTATGATTTGCGTGCGTAGCCAATAATCTGCCGCGTGGTCCCTGACAGCTGACAGCTTGACATGTTCCGTAGTGGCTGACCATGCCTCGCAATTTGATATTCCTTGGGCTACATTTTGCTATCAGTAAACGTGCGTTGTTCATTCAAACGCTTTGTCCCGTCCAAGACATAGCACATGGATATGCGCAGTGTACGCCAACTCTCTGCTTGCAACGCTCAATGGTCGCCGCTCGATACGAGAGCGTTCGAGGACGGGCCCGGTCGATGTTGATCACGCGCTACCTGTGTTGTTCCCAACTTGTTATAGCGACACACGAGTCCGATCAAGAGCCCGATTCCAATCTGTGAGTTTGTTGGACCACCCCAATCTAACTGACATTTCTAAGAAATTTGAGTCGTTGTCTCCGACGAGCGAAACGGAACCGTCAAGACTGGAGATAAGCGTAGAAAAGACGATACGATGTGAGGTTGACGAAGGGGATCATCCCTTTGGGGATCACTCGGTTTAGAGTTCAATAAAGTAGCTGACTTTAATGGGATACCGGCGTGACCGTGACACGAATATTTTGTCCGGGGTGTGATACGTACCGGTGCCTGCCTCGGAGGGACGCCGAGCCGAGGGTATCCGTTCTATTCCTGGTTTATTCAAGTTCCTCGTTGCCCATCCCAATACCCACCATTCTTTCCTTTCGACTTGTACTTTCGTTTCTTGAGGTTGTATTTTATTCGATCCCGCGATGCAAAGAGTGTGGTCTACGTATCTCACCACCAATGCGCACGCCCGAGCGCCGACCCCGTCGGGCCGAGAATCGGTAAGCCGAGTGGGAATTTGCATCAAACGTTGCACCGCCCAAACGACGCCCTAACCAAACGTCTACGTTCCGCCATATTTTTTTTACGTTTTCATTTTCATGCTCCTCCTCTAGATGGACCTCTCGTATGTATCCCCGTTTTATCCCGTTTTTTGTTCCGGTTTTTTTCTTTTCTTTTTTGCTTACTCGTCCTGTGGACAGTCAATCTCGCCCGACCTCAGTCATCTCCAGTGCTAACTCGGCCTATTCCGCCGCCACGTCCACACGACACATACTCTCCAGCATGCACCCCCAACTCGAGCCTCCAAATGCTCCCTTTGCTTCAAATGTCTCAATGCGCTCGACCTCGCCCCGCACCGACTCCCCGCTCCTCGGAGAGGGCTCCCTTTCCCGCTCCGTCAACTACCTCCCCACAAAATTCTCAGATGCCGTCCTTTACAACGGCCTCAAGAACCGGGGAAAGGGCAATCAGCTCGGCCCAAAGCGTGGCGGAGGGCGCGAGGCCTTTCGCAGCGGCGAGGCACGCATGCCAGGCGAGGGCGACGACGACTATGATGGCGTCCAGGGTGGCCTCTTTGGCAAAGAAGGCGGTCGCACCCGTCCTCGTCTCCGCTGGAACAAGTTCAAGTGGTCACTTTTCCTCTCCAATCTCCTCGTGAGTTTCCAGTTTTTACCATCTATTGACCCGCTGGTTGCCACCCGGGTAGTGATGGTGACCATCGCACACACGCATTGAATCGCTGATTGCCTTTTTTGTCGATCTCTCCTTGGCGGACAAATAGTTCTCCAGTTATTCGCTCGCAAGTATGATATTTCTTCTCTGCTCGTGGTTCGACGTCTGGGCACACGCCGACATCGTCCGGGTGGGCAACCGCACCGAGCTCATCATCTCCACCGTTGCTGCTGCCTTCGGCATCATCACCTCCGTTATCGGCTGGGCCGGGATCCTCCTCAACAACCGCTCCTTCCTCGCCGTCTACACCTTCTTCCTCTGGATAGGTTTCGCCCTCCTCATCATTCCGGGCTACCTCACCTTCAAGCGGCGCAACTTCAACCTCGACGGCAAGGTCAACAACCAGTGGGCCAATGATTTTGGCATCAACGACTGGCTCCGCATACAGAACCAGCTCGACTGCTGCGGCTTCTTCTCCCCCTTCGTCGAGGCCGCTGTCTCGCAGGTGTGCTACTCGCGCTCCGTCCTTCCGGGGTGCAAGGGCCCGTACATGGATTTCGAGCGTTTCGTGCTCAGGCGCTGGTACTCGATCGTCTTTGGGCTCGTGCCGTTCCAGATCGCCGTTATCCTCGTCGGGCTGCTGTGCTCAAACCACATCACGTACCGCTTCGGAAAAGGCATGATGCCCAAGGCATACCGCCTCAGCATGAACTCGATGGCGGTGATCATGGACAACTATGCCAGGTGCGCAGCTCTCTGTATGATCGATCACTAAAATAAACGCGCCTTGGCAGCCAATTAGCCGAGCAGTACGGGGCAGACGTCGCCAGCGAGGTCCTGGCGCGCTCGCGCTCAAATTTACAACTCGACTCGATACCTGCGATGCCTTATACGACTGGCGTGCAGGCAAATCTATCGCCACTTGCGCTCAGGCAGGATACGACGTTACCGCGTACGTCATAGTACGATCGCAGAGCGCGTGCATGGGACTACGTATGATAGGACATTGCTTTGTTTCTCGATGTCCGCTTTTGCTCGCTCTCGACGCGTGGCACACCCCATAAAGTATTTAATTCCATAAGGCATTTAGCACTGAATACCAGACCCAATCCTTGTATGCATAACCGTCCGTACCTTACCCTTTAACACCCGAACCCGAAAACCCTCCTTAGCTAACTGGGTCTGACCCTCTCACGCATTGCAGACAGACAGACAGACACTCGGACGTGCTCCGTAAATCTTCAATCAGAGGAGTCAATATACGAACTTTTCTCTTTTCTAAGCTACTACAGTAATACGATCTGGTTGTTACACAACATCTGTGCGAGGTATTTTCTATTCTGACACACGATAGCGATACACCCTTTCTTGGTCTACGCGTTCTTTTTCCTCCAAATGTATATGCGGGTCCCGCTCACACAGCAAGCAGCGACCGGCCAGTCATTTCTAAGCACGTGACGTTAAGTCTCGAATCAGTGAGGAAAGGGAAAGTAAACACGCACCCTCTGGCTTGTCGAGTCCCAGGAGCGCCAACACGGTCGGCGCAACATCGCACAGCGCGCCCTCCTCCTCGTCCTCCTTCCTGTCTTTATCGTCCGCGAACGCAAATGCGGCGTCCTTGGGACCCGCGAGGATGAACGGGACCTTATTGGTCGTGTGCGCCGTGTGCGGTGCGCCCGTCTCGGGGTTCACCATCTGCTCCGCGTTGCCGTGGTCCGCGGTGACGAGCAGCGTGTAGCCTGCCTCCTGGCACGCAGCATAGACCGTGCCGACTGCCGCGTCTGTATGCGTGATCGCCTCGACTGCCGCGTCAAAGATGCCCGTGTGGCCGACCTGGTGTCATTTGAGCGGGATGAGAAGGGAGGAAGGAGGGGAGCGCACCATGTCGGGAGGGGCAAAGTTGCACATGATAAACTCGTGCTTGGCGGCGCGGACGACGTCGGCGACTTTGTCCGCTACGCCGCGCACGCTCATCTTGGGCAGCAGGTCGTACGTCGCTACTTTGGGCGAGTCGATCAGGTGCCGCTCCTCGTTCTCGAACTGCTTCTCGACGCCGCCGTTGAAGAAGAACGTCACGTGGGCGTATTTCTCCGTTTCTGCGAGAGAGTCAGTTCGGGGAAGGATGGGGGGGAGGCGCGCATCGACTGACCGGCGATGTGCGCCTGCTTGATGTCGTGCTTGGCGAGCCATTCGGCTAGCACGTTCGTCATCGCTTGCGGCGGGTAGGCCACCGGGAACGGGAAACTGGCATTGTAGCGCGACATGGTAGTTATATGCTGTCGGTGCGAGGTTCCACATGTATTCAGATCCCAAGAACAGAGAACAGAATGAACGTACGAGGTCTTTGGGCAGCTCCACGTCGACAGGCTTCTCCAGCGAGCCAAGGACGGTGCTGATCTCGCGCATACGGTCCGAACGGTAGTTGAACAGGAACAGTGTATCGCCGTCTGTCTAATGCGTGAGCCAAGGGCATTCGTAAGAAGGGATGTAGCCGCGCACCCTTGATCCTGCCCGCGTTACCATTCACGATGATCGGCTTCAAAAACTCATCTGTCTCATCCTTCTCATACCGCGCCTCGATCGCCCGGACATAATCGCCGCCCTCCGCAGCCTCGCCCTTCCCATGCACGAGCCCCTCGACCGCAATCTGCACGCGCTCCCAGCGCTTGTCGCGGTCCATAGCATAGTACCGCCCCACGACGGTCGCGACTTCCCCGACGCCGAGCTTCTCAAGGAACGCCCGCAGCTCGCGCGCGTAGCCCGCCGCCGAGCGCGGCGCAGTGTCGCGCCCGTCGCCGAGGAAGTGCACGTATACGTGCGGCACGCCGACTTCCTTCGCGGTCTCGAGCAGCGCGTACAGGTGCGTGTTGTGCGAGTGGACTCCGCCGTCCGAGATCTAGCGCCCCGGAGCGTTGGTTCTAGCGAAACAAAGGGGGGGGAAGGGAGGGGGGCGTACGAGGCCGAGCAGGTGCAGACGCCCGTTGGTCTCCTTGGCGTGCTTGAAGCTTGCAAGGATCGACTCGTTCTTGTGGAACTGCCGCTTCTTGATCGCGACGTCGATCCGGACGATGTCCTGCCACACGATGCGGCCCGCGCCGATGTTCAGATGTCTGTGTGCTCCATTGGTCAGTCTGGGTTAGATATAGGAAGGGGGAGAGATGATTGAGAAACGGACCCGACTTCCGAGTTTCCCATGAGCCCATCGGAAAGGCCGACTGCGAGCCCATGCGCAGCGAGCGTGCGGTACGCGTGCTCCTTTGCGATGGTGTCCATGTTCGTCGTCGTGCCTTTCTCGATGGCGTTGCCCTTCAGGCCTTTCTCGGGAGCGACACCCCAACCATCATGCACGCTGTTCCAGCATAAAATACGTCAGTACAGTGGGGGATTGTCAGTCGCAGACAATATTGTTACATGAGACAAACTTTGTTCTTAACTTGCACCATAGCGAAAGGAAAGAGGGCGGAAAGTAGATGGTGGGGACAAGTGGAGATTTGGCTACGGTGAGGTATTTACAGCTCAGCTCGGCGCGGTTACGCTCGTCTCGGCCATCAGCAACTCGAGAGCGCTCTTCGCTTCGTTCCAGGCAAAAAAAATTCACATTTCCCAGACAACGAATTTCGGAACAGAACGGTAAGAGCCATTTCCAACCAACATCTTCCAAATAAGGCTCGCAAACCGAGCAAATTATCATCGTCACAATCGCCTGCGCGGTAGCGACTGCATATACTCCTTATCGCGCACTCGCACGTTGTCCCTCTCATTCCCATCTTTACCATTCGTGTCCCAAAGCCTGCAACGGGCGAGCTCAGACAGGTCAAACGAGTTGCGGTAAGCGGCGCGCGATTCCGTCGCGGAAGCGCCGGGTGTAGGCAGCGGAAACATGAGCGACAACCTGGCGTGCGCGCGGCAGCTTGGTTCGGCCGCAGCTGGGGTCGGAGTCGGAGTCGGTAGAGATAGCCGACCCTGTGCTGCACGACGGACATGGCGTGGTGCAGGGCTGGGCGAGGCGGGAGTAGCAAGGGTCGAGATGGAGGATCCAGACGAGTCGCTCGAAAGAGTCGGCAGAGTCGGAAGACTCCGGATGTGCCCTGAAGTGCCTGCGCGCTGCCCGCCGGCCGTGTTGGCCAAGTCACCTCGGTGTGGCCGCTTTGCGTGGTCGAGCGGCTTGGTTTCGGTGAAAACGTCCTCTTGTGGGGACCGAGCGAGAGACGGCAGGGCTGTAGACGCAGATCTGCCAGAGTTTACCGGAGCTGTCTTAGAGAAGAAGGAATGACGTTTTGGGTTTCGAGGCATTAGGGGCCGTTGCTCCTGCGCATATTCGTCTATTCCTGTGCTGTATTGATCACCAGCCTTGGAATATGCATCGGCGGTATTCAACAGAGGGTCGCTGACTACGCGTTCGATCAAAGGTCTACCCGGCGCCTCATGTAGCAAGCGAGATGTCAACACGAAGCCCGATGAGGTCTGCGCATTCGGATGACCACTGTAGGGAGTCTCTGCAGAGCTGAATCTGAAGGTGGTTATCGACGAGTTTTGGGGATCGATCTTGAACGTGCTGCGAGAGTTGCAAAGGAGCTTGGACCTAGACGACGACCACGGCGAATTGCGATTTCTGAGAACTCTCGAGTTGATGATATGTGCGTGCATAATATGCCCTATCTGGTCACGGATTGAGCTACGTACGTGCGTATGAAAACGTCTCAGCACCGCAGACTCACGACGAATGACGTGCACGCATACGGCGGGACCCGAAACCGCCGTACCCCAAGGGTATCGAGAAGTTGCTTCAGCCGAAGTTCCGGAGTGAAGTCCTCTTGGGTTACCTGGCGCTCGCCTGCTGCGGCAGAAGGGTACTCGTACATGTAGACCAGATCTAGTCCAGAGTATGTGACTCGAAGGAGACGCCGCCCTTGGTTATCCCCAGCCTGTAGCTCACGCCAGACGGCATGCAGAAAGATACGAGGCCAGTAGTCTGTTGCCTTCAGCACTAGAGCAGGGGCGACCAGACCTTCCTCGTTATCAGGTATGAGGAGTAACCTGGCCATCTTGGCAGTCCACGAACTTGATACAAGAGGCGTAGAAGATGCAGTTGGTCCGGCGGGCATCGTGGGGAGGCGGTCTGGCAACTGGGTTGTGTCGCTGTGGTGGTTGCGGTGTCAAACCAGATGGAATCTGTAATAACACCCAAACAGCTCTCACATCCAACCAGATGCCACATGCGTCCGAGATCATTCTCGGTGGCCCTACATGTCCTGCCACAACGTCATGCGAAGGCTGTTAGGTACTGTGCTACGTTGATTGAAAGAAAGCAAGATGGCAAGTTCATCAGCAAAATGGACCTGACCTGTCGTTACTAGGGGCAACTAGCGCGCACTAAAATTGAGCGCTGCCAGCTCGGCTAGTGCTTTCTAGTAACATTCCAATTTCCTGATGAACTCGAACTTGAAACAGTGATGTGGTCCTTGAGTAGGCGTGTACCCCCGCTGCGCGACTCAAGGCGCGACTACTTCAGCCTCAGAAAGATGACTTGACTCAGAATCCTTGGGGCTTTCCGGGACCTCTTGAAGCCCAAGGAAGCCTCCGTCCGAGTCGAGACATCGTGAAGGTTAACGTCAACCTGCACGCTCTCTGAAGGCTCCGGCGCCTGCAGCGCAGCCAAAGTGCTGTTCTCTCCGGCTAATACGTGCCCCTTGCTACATCACGAGACCATTGTGTGGCTGGCCAGGTAAAAGGCCCGGTCCAGTTTGCACAGTTTGTTGCTTTCCTGCCAAGTTTCCTGCCCGCTCGGGCGGCTCGCGCTTCGCTGTGTTCCACTCTCGTCCAACTCGGGCATTACTGCACTGTCAATGGTTTTGTGACATCGCCCGATTGCCCCCTGGTCTCCACTCTAGCCCTAGATCCCAATCCTTGCCAGTGGCTTTCGCAGTATTAGTAGACTGGATGAATTTAGATCGTACACTCCTCCCAACAGTAACAAAGTGTAGTCATCGCCATTACTTACTTGCACAGTCGAATGCTAAAAGATGAAAGCTCGCGCAGAACAATAAACGACGAGCTCGTAATCGACTTTGTCACCTTCAAGTCGTGGTCATGTTTGGTTGCAAAAAGTCGCAGTCGGTGACAGTCGGCGACTTTCAACACAGTCACGCAACCGGCACAAGTTCCACTTCACAGAGAGTCGGAAAGCGCAAAAGGATGTAAACATGTATGCATTCCGTGCCGACGATGTACGAATATGAACAGTTCCAATAAAAGCGCAATGAAATACTAATCTTTCTCTTTCTGTTGCTCGCAATTGCGCAAGCAAATTGAACAGTCACACGGGTCGTCGGATTGTTCAACGACACGCTAATGGTTGGATAGGGAGCGTCAACACCGGAACACCCCAACGCAGGAAGGCTCACCTTCGTCTGTTGCGAACGAGCACGGGTGCAGATGGAACATCTGCAAAGAGCCGGTAAAATTTCTTGTTGAGACGCACACAGGCCGTCGGATTGTTCAACGACAAGCTAATGGTCGGATAGGAAACGTCAACACCGGAAGACAACACCCCAACCCAACGCAAGAACGCTCACCTTCGCCTGTTGCGAACGAGCACGGATGCAGATGGAACATCTGCAAGGAGTCGGTAAAGATTCTTGTTGGGACGGTTTGACGATACGCTACACAATCCGAAGGCACGTGTCAACACAAAAGAATGTCTTCACGAAACGCAACTCACATCGGGCCACGACTCAAACTCACTGCTCAATGGACGAGCATCTAAAACCCGACCGAGATCCGTCCCACCGAAACCCATTCCCTTCCTTCGTAACGCCGTCAACCTCTTGAACGTAGCTATCGCGCTGGTGGTAAGCGGCGACCTCCGAGTCCGGTCGGTACGATATGCCCGAGGTACAAATCCGTCAACCTCGATATGCTTTGCACCTGGATGCACAATGTGTAGCGCAAGTAACACGCACAGCCGTCGGTACTCCTGTACACTGTCGAAGTAGAGTTGTCCCGCAAATAGATCCAGCTCAGTCCGGAGGTGTGCGGCGGCTGTCCATTTCGGAGACTTTGGAATGGTATAGAACGTGAGGTCCGAGAAGGATCGCATGGAGGAAGTGACTCGTGGTGAGTAAATATGGAGTCGGACCTTTCCACTCTTGCGTATGATGGGGAGTAGTTCGTTCGCCTCATAAGGACTAATGACGATTGCAACACTTCTCTTCCCATCTCCGCTTGACAAAATCCAATTGACAGGGCGGAGGTAGTCCGTCAAGTCCGTGTCACTGGAATCCGTGGTGGTGATAGCGAAATCTCTGGTTGCAAGTGGAGACGGGGACCATTCTGCCATCGAGTCCAAGGCCTTGTCGATCTTAGTTGGGGTAAACAGAGGGACGATGTTTGTCGGAGACTTGGCAAGTATTCCACTACTAGCGAAGTTGCGGATCTCGTTGCAGACGATATGTTTCGCAGGGAAAACCTTTGGAGGATGCTCCGCATGACCTTCGAACTCAACCTCGTGATTGACCTCCCGTTCCTGCTCTTCCGCCATCCTTACATCGGTCAACTGAGTTACTCCAAGACGTTGCAGCCGTTCGCGTAGAGACGGAATGCCATTTATTCCGGGGCCCAACCCAGCGCCTTGTGCCCTCGAAACCGGTTCGTACATTTCTTCGAGAGTTTGTGATTCGGGCAGTAACCAGGAATTCCTCAAAACTTCCAGGTCCCCAGTCAAGTCGTACCGCTTGTACGCTGAAAACCGCCGGTGATGGTCGACTCCTTGCTGCGCCCAGTGCGGGAGATGGTGCGCAATATCCCTACAAGTCTCGTGCATAGCCCAACGAAGGATGTCTGTCACACGTACGCCATTTTCGGACCCCTGACCCCTCGGAACAAGCCCGCGAATGCGACGGTCGACTTCTCCTGGAGCCAAGAACATCACCGATTGCCCCTTCCCTAGCTGCCGCATCCGCATACACCCTACATCCGATTAGCCTATGCCTTCTCACTCATATAATGACTCACCTTGTAGCAGCCTATCTTTAGTAACTTTCGGTCCGAGCGTCACTGCCGCACGTGTTCCTCGAGGAAGCTTCAAATCCGTCCCTCGTGTATGTGCATCATCAAGGTATACGATGCACTTGTCGAGCTGCCGATTGAACGGAGAAGAGATCAGTGGTTCGATCGTTCCATCCTGGGTGAGCACAGTGAGATGATCCGATTCGTTGAAAAAGATAGCCGCTGAGATATGGGGTTTGAGGGAGAGCCAGTGTCGCGCCAACTCTTCGTTCTGCAGCTCTAGCATTTGTGCTCCAACGTCCAATAACACTCGAATTTCGGGTTCGTGTTTGATTAGTCGCCGCAAGAAAGCTTTCGCGGATTCGCGTTTGCCGTTGATACCTTCAGTACATTCGTAGTGGTTATTTTCTGGCTGGAGAAGGTACTGCAAGACGAGTGCATTGGTGCTCAGCTGAGAGACGGGATCCTCCTGAGTAATTGATGTCGGCAAGAGATACCGGTTATCATTCGTGCCGCTGAAACCCGTTGTCACATTTGACTTGTCTTCTACCAGATCCCAGGCTGACGTGGAAAGCTTAGACGGAAACTCGTTGGCCGCTCGAGGAAAGACTACTTGGGACAGATAGAAATCTATGACTCTTGTGTTCCTTGAGAATAGCGGAACAAGGTGTTCGTCGACTTGCGTGTCATCCTTTGTATTGACGCCATTAACCTGTCGTAGTGAAGCGGGAATGCCCTCCCCAAACTCGACCCACTCATCGTATTCCATGTCGGGATTGTCAAGCTTGGTGAGCAAATCAAAGCACTGAAGTACCTGTTGCTTTGTTAAGCCACCATAGTAATAGCTGAGACAGGTTAGTGCAATGGCTACGTCCGGGTGACCAAACTCTGCTCTCAAGCTTGGCACGTCCTACGTTTACCTTAAGCTATGTTCCTTGGATAGACCACTGGGTGTGCTTACCTTTGCGCGATATGGCACAGCTAGTAACGTCCTACTTGGATCGAGTCCATAGTCCACTCTCCACCGGCGCTCCTTCAGCACGTAACCGAGGATCCCTTCGCCATCAACCAGGAGCCCACGGAGCAAAAGGATTCCGCTCCATAAGGTTGTTCCAGAGCAGTGCGATCTGATCAACTCATGATCTTCGACCGAAACTTCCTTCTGGATTATGAGGCGGCGAGTGGCTTCTCGAATTGAGGGCGAGAGAACGGCGAGTGAAAGGGTGGATAATGCGCCTCCAAGAGCATCCTCGGCAATGAGTGAAGAGATCTGTCGAGAGACCTCTTGATCGAGGATCCGCATCGTAGGAAATCCGTTCTGAGTCTGATCGAGCTCAAATATCTGCGGAAAACTGGCCTGCAACCGCGCGGCGTGTGCCCGTAATCGACTGAACACCTGCTGCGTCGTGGACCAACGATTTGGGTGATCTTCAACAGGCATTTGCTCGCCCGCGGTGTAGACTAATTGATATCGAACGTGCAGTATCTCGTCGCTCTCGTCGAGTACATCGCGCGATACTCCAGTTAGCCAACCTTGTAAAGCTTTGAGTTCGTTAGCAATGGAGCGTTTCTCGCAGTCGTCGTTGGATGTTAAGAGAGCATCTATACACCTCAGTTTCTGTGAGAGTAGGTGTTCGGGTTGGACTACAAGAACACCACCCTCTACGGCGCATCGTCTATAGAGAGTGCTGATGCTTTGGACCACGGAGGCGCTCATTTCCAGATTCCGTGAGAACGGAACATAGAAAATGCGTCGATCAGCGAGATCAGACAGTCTGCTAAGAAGCAGTTGGAACATTTGGTTAGATAATGGTTTGAGGGTCACGATTCTCGCGAGGTTGGAACCGTCGGCTAGAGTCGCGGCGACGAGGGGTACAATAACGGACGACTTTCCCTCTCCCATGTTGAGCTGAAGCGATGCACTTCGCTGACATGCCGGAGATATCATCTCGCGTGTAATTGCCAGTTGCAGCGGACGCGCCAAAAAGTTCGCGTCGATCTAACGACGCTGCCTGTTAGTGTCTGTAAGTTTCACAGGGATATTAACTAACCTGTATCAGAAGCCAGTCAGGAGAACAAGCTGCGGCTACATCCTCGCAAGCGGTTTCTGCTTCCCGAAGGAGTTCCTCGTCCCGGCGTCTAGACGAAAGCTCGAGCAGGCGCTGAGATTGTTGATATTTGAGGAACGCTACTGCATAGCGAGTGATGGCATGTTTCCACTGGTCGGTCAGCGTGTGGACACGACCCCTGGACAGTTCTCGTAGGATGGATCGCGGTGTTATTCGAGGCCAAAGACCCGAGACGCTAACGACATTTTCCAGTTTCTGAGATGGCGCTAGAGCCTCTGAAATCTCAGAAAATATTGCATTCTTCTTCTTAGAGCACAAGTCGCGATATCGGAGTAAAGCTTCCTGAGGAGGAATGCCGCGCTGAACCAGGAAAGAAGCCCTTTTTCCCAGCAAGTCACCGTAACTCTTGTTCAGGTCTTCACCATAGAGCTGTAGTAACGACTCCCGAGAACGTCGGAGCTCCTGAATAAGAGAACTGAGACCATCTTCCCTGGTTGATAGTGGATTACTCTCAGTCGCTATCGTCACAGTAGAAGGTATAGCGTCGCCGGACGAAGGCCGTTCGCGAGTCGGTGGCCGTGGGAAGTTGGCTCGAGACATCAGTACTTCTCGAAGTGAAGGAGGTGACGCTTTTGGTGGTCTCGCGCTAAACTGGGGAGAAAACACGTAGGGTGTTTTAGGTGGAATGCTGGTCCCGTAACGGTTTAAGACGGCTTGCAGACGATGTATATGGTCCCTGAAGGCAATATTCCGGGAAATCGATTGTAGGTAAGCCTTAACACTTTCTCTGCATCTTTGTGTGTCGAACCACTGGCGTGGAAGATCGCACCATGTCTCGGGCCACCGTTCAACCGTTGACTGCGCAACCTCTGACGACATTTCGCTAATGGACTTGTTGTATTCCTGCCTTCGTTGCTTCCTAGCGGCCTTCTTGCTGGTAGTTGCTTGGACCTCCATAGTTTGCGCAGGGGTTCGCTCCATGGGAAGAGCAGACTGAGACATCAAATTCGCTAATCGTGCATGGTCCGGATAAGTGCCGTCTGAAAGTTCATAGTGAGATGGAGGAGGGCGTGTAAGACCACAGAGTCTTCTCTCCGTCGCAAAAATTAGAATGAGCGGGATGATATCCGCGTAATTGGTCCCACTGAAGCTAGCTGCGGAAAGGCTGAATGCCAACCTGATCTTGGAGTCTTGAGGTTCGAGGTTTAACGCCTCCTGACAAATATCGTATATTTCGAGCCAATCCTTCGCGGCATTGAAAGTAAGCCAGTATCGACTATATCGTAGGGAAATCGCCTCTTCGGCTGGGCCAAGTGATTTCCATGATTGCATCGCATCCCACAGCTTAAGCACTTTGCGAGAAAGACAGGGTCGATCGTTCCAAACAGACCACGACATCTGGTAGGCAGCATGCTCAGCGCCTCGCCCATCAGCTACGTCCCTTGACTTGTAGGCGATGTCCTCCGAAATTGAAGAAGGCGAGTGCCTAAAGCTTTGTAAGTCATATGGGTAATACACCTTGTTACGAGAGGCTGTCCGAGTTAGCAAGGGCGCTTCTCGAAGAGTAATCTCAAAGACGACGGGTTTGTCATAGAGTGCCTCCATTGCATGTGCGTGATCGAGAATCGGAAGAACAGCTGGGTGAAAGTCATGGTGCTGTGAGAGAACCGGAAGGTCGTTCCATTCCACCGTAACCATCGACTTCAGATGAGAAGGACAGTACACTCTGATTGGCGTCAAGTCGCTAATCAAGTCCAAGAGCTTTGCGTCGTCCTTGCTTAGTCTTTGAAACGACAGAAAAGTGGCACTTTGCAACATTCTGAGGGATTCTTCGGTTCCAGTGTGTCCGAGTAACGGGTCAGGGAGGCAATGACTCGTAAGCGCGTGCAAATAGCATTGGTATAACTTGCTATGCAGGCTCACGTTTCCAGTGAGACGTCCCAGATCGGTGTCGATGGTGTACTCGTGCCAGTGGACATGCCGCGCCGTTCCCGTCTTTATGGAGACACTGGCGAAGTCGCCATCCAAGCTAAACTCAATATCTCCCTGTGGAACGACGACCCGTCGCGGCATCTCCGAAGAGCCATTGCTTGGGCGCAAGACGAGTTGATTTTTGAGTCCAAACATTGTGCCGCAAGACTGGAATTCATCAATGATGTAGCCTGGCATGCTTCGGCACTCCAATCCCCAGTTCTGATTGACAAAGAATACGAGATGTAGTCGACTGAGGGAAGCCTCTAGTGCTTGGTTTGTACTCGTAATGGTAATATGCTCCGGAGATTCGAGTGTAGAAAGTAAGCGGGATATCATTCGAAATGTGGCGGAACGAATATCGATCAGATCTACCGGAGCAGCGCTATCTCCAGTAATCTTGCGGAACAGGGACCGGGTGTCGTCTGTACGGAAAGTGAGTCGCCAATTAGACGGATCTGGAGTCCAAGGAGATTCAACAGGGCGGAATTCGACTTCTCCGGTGCGAAGGTCGAGCCAGTGTACACAGTCATCCACGAATGCCTTCGGGAAGTCGTCAATGAATACTGCGCGTGGAACAAACTGTAAGAGTCGAGGATCTTCCGGTCGCCGAGCTCGTAGGGTCAGATTTCCATCGCGCAGCGAAAAGAATACCTTTAGCTCGCATTAGCCGCTGCCCAACATCGTAAATAACCATAACCCACCTGATATCCCAAGACATTCGATCGAGTCATCAATTCCATCCCAGGGACGTCAGCAGGAACTACGTCGAGAATCCGCTGAAAAGAGCACAAGTACACGAGTGAATAAGCGTAAATCAGAATAGCGAAACCACTCACGGCTCCTAGGATGCTTGCGTATGTTGAATGTTCAATAATCTCTTGCGGCAGTCTTCCAAGGGGTTTCCCACCAATTAGTAATTGCCCGGTCAATAGATTATAGTGGACCTCCTGTCCACCTTCTACGATACAGGAGATCCACCGTGAGTTAGTAGGCCCGGGAAGCACATGCCAATTCGAAGATGTCCGCCTGCGGAACCTAGGCCATAAACTCGCGAGCCCGTGATCGAAGCCCGATGGGTTAGACTGTACGCATTCACGGAGAGATGGTTCCAGAAAATGAAGGAGGCGGCGATGTCGATTGAGAAGACGAATGAGATAACGAGAGTGATCGTCTTCGAGAATCGATGGGGTGTTGTCATGTACAATTACTGCGCAATGCACAGCAATGGCAACATCGTCGTCGCTAGCAAGTGTCCAAGGGACGTGTTCCAGGCAAACGTCATAGGTAGAGAAACACGTCGCAGCCAGAATGCACAGTCGTCGACGTAAGTTGGTGCGCGACGTTTCGTCTTCAGTCATGTCTAGCTTCGAACCAAGCTCGTCAATCCACTTATGCGCTACGCTCCGTGCCCTCCGGAGCAGCGCATACGCTCTTTGACGAATATCGGGATCGCGAGTAGAAGATAGGAGGCGGCTGGTAATAAGAGCTACAAATCATTAAACTAAGGGGGGAAACTAGCGAAGATTGGAGTTTAACATACCAATAGTCCTGATGGTGACTTCCTCTAGCCAGTTGGCTTCTATCCTTCCAAGAAGGCCCTCGAGTTCATGTACGAGCGTCCATCCGAAGCTGGAAATACCAAGGTCGGTGTGCCACTCGCGTACACCGTCTGACAGCGGGCCAAGATGCCAGGCTGCTTGAGTGATCAGCGTATGCACCTCCTCACGGCGAAATGAGAGCGCGGGCGATGACAGCTCCCTTGCTATGTTCAGCCATTGCAAACGTGGACCACTGCGCAACCCAGAAAATGCAATGTACTCATGAGGGCTCAGCTCCGGGGGGCAGTCAGCTTGAGCAGCGATCACCTCATTAGAAGTATGGTGCGTTCCAGAAACAAAGGAGTGGATTTTGCCGTACGGAGATGACATGGGGATAGAAGGTGTGCAGAAATTTGTGATGGTAGATCCAAGAAAAGGCTGTGCTGCCCACGATTTGGCGTTACGGTCATACAATTTGAAGGATAGCCCGTTGTTGAGTAAAACATCAGAATCGTCGGCAGGAATCTGAACCTTCTTGTAATGCGTTTGGTCGCGGAACGATTTCGTGGTGGACCCAATTGTGATTCGGTGGTATGAGTGACGCACTGCCCAATGTGTTACACCAGAGAAGGTATCTAATAGAAGCTTTGGTTGGTCAGCGTTGTCAGAAGCGTTGGGCATCCCGATGTCGCAGAGAATCTTGTAGGTTATCTCGCGCCATGTGGAAAACGCACGTGGTGGAGAAAGCTCAAATATTACCAATTGTGCTTCCACCGTCGCCTGTGGCAGGGGCCATTCATGGACACCGATCTTCAACTTATTGGCCGCTTTGTTTGTTTGACACTTCTGACACCATTTTTTCCGATGAGTCGAGTTCCCTTTATTATCCTCCAAGTTAGCGTGATCCATCTCTGAGGCCTCATCCTTAAGTGATTGCCACTGCCCGTTCAGTGAGTCGAGTTCAGCACGCTTCTGATTTCGCTCTTCCCAAGCATGTTCGGTGATTTCAACTTCGAGTTGTTGTAATCTTTGAGAAGTACGGAAATACTGCGCGGCGAATGACGATTCGGTGGCATTGTCCGAGAAGATGGGCGTCGTGTAGGAAGCCTCCTGATGCCGCCGTAAAATATACTCTTCAATAAGCATGGCACGTCGCAGGGAGCCGAAGCGATGAAGGAGTAGGGGATGAAGGAAATCTTGTGGAATTTCTGGTGAATAAGATGTCATGAGAGGACATTGTCGGGTGGTTAACTTATCCAGAGCCGTCCAAAGATCCATGACTGTTAAAATCATAACTGAGTTATCCTCAGGATCAGCACCGTAGATGTCCCTCGCGACATCGAAATACTGCTCGATGCAGGACGCAATCACATCCGGGGCGTTGTCGTCGTAATGATAGGTATCGACCCAATAATCCAGATATCTCTCGACAGACAACTCGAAGTCCGCGAGAGCAGTGCGCTTGTCCTCCGCGAGAGCCGCCGCAAGTCGACCGCCGGAAAAGTGCCCAAAGTCTAACGTATTTGCGAAACGCGGCCGATGAGAAGGGCTAAACGGCTTCGACGAGTAGCTGTGAAATGTCGAATGAAGTGCGTTCATGAGGTATGGGCGTGAATTGTTGAGAGTGATTGAGGCATCGCTGACGACGTCTAGCCCCTCGGGGTGCCACGCCTGAGATACCGATCGGCTCTTCTGAAAACTCGACCACCGTTTCTGAAGAAGTGTCTCTGTATTTTTTGCGGCGTAGTACACAGCTTGATAGACGCCGTCCGAAACAGCGGGACCCAGCTTTGAGAGACGTCGCGCCATCTTGACCCTCATTAAGTGCAGTGTTTCGCTTGGAAAGCCCCTTTGGATGCAGATATTGAGGATATACGCGTGGAAGGTGAGCATAAACGATTTGTACACGTTGCTGTCCAGAGAGGTTTGGAGGGCCACCCTGATGACTAGCCATAACGGCGATCGGCGCCAAGGTTTGTAGGCGTCTTTCCAAAGAACTTCGTCCCCTATCCGTTTCGTGATACGATCTACAGAGGCTGGTTGACCGAAACCCCTCAGAATTCCCACTAATAGTTCGGATATATACTTTGGGTGAGCGCTCTCACGAACTTCGCGTACCGTGGATCCCGCCTTGACCGCAGTCGCAGTGGAATCCAACACGTCCGCGTCCATTTGGATGAGAAAGGATGCAAGCTCCTGTAGAAAACATCCATTGGAAAAGACCCCGGCGGAGACCTGGACTGCAGGTCCGGGATAGGAGCAAAGCAACTTTCCGTTGGTGGACGTAACGGCGCTGGCTTTTGGGGAAACTTCGAACATCTCGAATCGAACATGATCGATAAACATGCGAACGAGAACAGCAGCATTCTGAGCTCGAACATGCATGACAAAGACATCTGAAAGTGAAGGTAAACGGTGACACAACGACACGTAGGAACTCGAGTGCACCTCCCATAGCAAGCCCTGACAAGGCGCCTGCGAGTTCCGCTTCTTCCAATGGGGCCTTCGCAGTCCGGTAGATAGATCCAATCATTTTTATCATCCGAGCCCATAACGACTGGTGAAGGGGCGAGAGGCCCTGGGAGAAAGCTCGAGCAGCTTGTATGAGGATGTGGCACAAGGCCACATTGGTCTCGCGTTCAGCTCCCTCTGTCGGGGCTTCTTGAGGAAGCTTCGGGGGTAGAAAGACATGCTCAAAAACAGAGAGTAAGACGTTAGAATCAATGTCAGTTATACGGTGACTCATTTCGTTGGGAGGGATGGTCAATGCGGCACAAGAAGGACCCTCGACCCAAGCAATAGAACCCGCCACCACAAGCGCCGTAAACAAGAAAGGAACAAATCACGCACATGGCCAGTAGGCGCTAGGCGTTACAGGAGAAAAGAAAATATTACGAGAAGGGATTAGCAATGAGCGACAAGGATCTGGAACCATTGCGTTTTTCATATCTTCCAACGCCGATAGTGGACCGAGAATCATCCATCCGTTATGTTCAACAGCCCATCGCCAGTTGTGATTTCGTGGCGTCAGTAGAGGATCCAGTCAGGCTACAATTGTCCGCCTTGTAAGTACTAAGTCAAAAGTGGGAAAGTTTTCATGAAAAGCCACGGGTGACACAGTGTAAGACGAGGGGCGAGACGTGACGCGAATCCACGTACGGCGCGATGTCACTGGAAGTGAGCTCGAAGGGGTGTTGCGTCTTATCCAGCGCTGATGAGCACTAACACCTGCGCTACTAGTAAAACGTGAGCCTGACGGTGGTCAGCGGCCTTGTCAGCGGCCTGGCGTACGTACAGTGCTAAGGGCAGAGTGCATATATCAGTAGGTTCCTAGTAATACCTAGGTAGGTATGGAATTATGACACTGGGCATCAGATAAATTTCATGGAGCTCTACTAGTACCGGGAGCTCTATCTGAAGTGCATGGAGTAGCCCCGGGACAGCGTTCGGTATCGTGACTGACCTCAGCCCGCGAATCGCTGAGTCAGCTCAGCACTCTCCATATCGCGCTCATGCCAGGTTACTTCCGTCACCGTCTACTATGCTCCACGGCCTCGCGTCAAGATCATTCAGACGTAACGTTGTCCTCCGAGTCGATGCACATTCAAACTCCCACCACCTGCGCGCTGCTGCCCCAACTCTCCCGGTTCTAATTGCTAGGAGTTATGTGCCGATTTTGTCCGTCCGTCACTACGCCCAGACCCCACCCGGAGGAACAGGAGGCGGGGGAGGAATTCCTGGGTTCAGGTTTCCCATGCAACAACAGTATTCGAAAGGAGATGCGCTCAAGGAATTTGTGCGTGCATCACATCGCAGACTTTGTCATTACCTTTTCTGACGTGTTTTAGAGCCTTGACTTGACAGAGTTGGCAAAGACCGGAAAGCTTGACCCTGTGATCGGGAGAGATGAAGGCAAGTTATTTTTGATTAGTTGCTCCCCTCATCTCACTGGCATGAGTAGAGATTCGGCGAACCATCCAAAGTGTGGACTCTGTTTCGAGCTCTGTTTTCTATTTCGAACACTGACTAACCCCTCTCCAAGTTCTTTCTCGGAGGACTAAGTCAAACCCAGTGGTACGTTCCCGAATCAATTCATAAATTATGCAATGCGGCGCATGAATTGAAGCGCGCTGCAGCTCATTGGCCCCCCTGGAGTGGGAAAGACGGCTATCCTCGAGGGTCTCGCAAGCAGGATTGTTGCAAAAGAGGTTCCTGAGGTAGGTTCGTTCTCAATTCGACGCATTTCTTCTGGCTTCTATCCGCACTAGTCCCTGCATAACAAACGCGTTCTCTCGATTGACCTCTCTGCTATCATGGCGGGTTCTGGCATTCGCGGCCAGTTCGAGGAAAAGTTCAAGGCGCTAATCCGCGATATCGAGGACGAGGTTCGTCTTTCTCTTCGTGTTGGTGTTTTATCACCTAAGCGCCTGTTTAGGCCGGTGGCGTGATTTGCTTTATTGACGAAGTCCGTACGTGGTTTCTAATAGTCTTGTTTGTATACATCGAACTCAATGAAACCTGCAGATAACCTCTTCAATTTGGGCAAGACTGAGGGTAGCATCGACGGCGGACAAATGATGAAGCCCGCCTTGGCACGGGGGCTGCAGCTTGTCGGTGCTACTACTCGTACGTTCCACGTGACATTTCTCCTGAGGCCATACTAACAAAATACGGATCTAGCGGATGAGTACAGAAAGACTATCAGCAAAGATGCAGCTCTCGAGCGTCGCTTCCAATCCGTGACCATCGAGGAACCTACTGTTGAGTCTACAATCTCCATCCTACGTGGGCTGAAGCCCCGTTACGAGGTCTGATTCTGCTCTTGTCTCGGTGGATCGTGGTTCAGGACTCAGATTGCCCATGTAGGTCCACCATGGAGTTGAGATTTCCGATGGTGCCCTGGTCACGGGTTCGTCTTTGCACCTTGGGGGTCTTGTTAGGTCTAAATCAACGTTTACTTTCCATCTCAGCCGCCGTATATGCTGCTCGCTACGTCTCAGATCGCTTTCTTCCAGACAAGGCGATTGACCTCGTCGACGAAGCGGCATCTTCACTTCGTCTCGCGCAGGAGTCAAAGCCTGACGCGTTAGAACAGCTTGATCGTGCTGCCATGACGATGCAGATAGAACTTACTAGCCTGCGAAATGAGTCGGATCCACTCAGTGCTGAGCGGCGAGTTGCTCTTGAGCAGGCCCTAGAGCGCACTCGCAAGGAGGCTGCCGCGCTTGAGGAGCAGTGGCAAGCCGGTACGTCATGTCTCGTTCTTCCTCCAGAGCATTCAACTGATATACAAGCAGAGCGAGAGCGGCTACAGCGCAACAAGGAACGCAAGCGCCGCCTCGAGGAAGCCAAACATAAGCTGGAGGTCGCACAGCGCAGGGGTGACTATGAGGCTGCGTCACGTCTGCGCTACGCTACGATTCCGGAGCTCGAGCGCGAGATCCCCAAGGAGGGCATATGCCCAGGCGCCATGCTCGGCGAGCGCGTCACGTCGGACGATATCGCCCGTGTCGTGGCGCGTGCGACGGGTATCCCAGTGCAGAGTCTGCTCAAGGGCGAGCGAGAGCGGCTCATACATGTATGCGTTTCCTGTCTTGCTTGCCTTTCTTTATTGAAGGGAGGAGCAATGAGCGCTGTTGATGCTGACAATATGCTGGTTGGTAGATGGAGGCCGCATTGCGGGCTCGCGTCGTCGGGCAAGACCACGTCGTCGGCGCGATCAGTAACGCTGTGCGCATATCGCGGGCCGGGTTGCAGGCGCCCACGCGACCCGTGGCGTCGTTCTTGTTCCTGGGCCCAACGGGGGTAGGCAAGGTATGCGCTGGCTGCTGCTGCGCTTTCTGCTTCCCTTTCTTACCAAGACTTGTTAGACCGAATTGTGCAAGGCGCTTGCTGGATTCTTGTTCAACGACGAGCACCGGGCACTGTGAGACCTTAATCGCCTTCGTTACTCTGATTGATATTTTGACGCGGATTATAGGATTAATATCAATATGTCAGAGGTAAGGACATCTGGACTTGGTTCGTCTATATGGCTCTAAGATTGCCGATAGTATCATGATCGACACACTATGTCGCGCTTGATTGGAGCTGCACCCGGATACGTGGGCTTTGAGGAAGGCGGTAAGGTTTCCGAGACATTCTTCATTGTTCCTGATGCGAACGAATCCAGGTCAATTAACCGAGGCTGTTCGACGGAAGCCCTATGGTGCGCCCTTTTTCTAATCGCCTCGCTACGTTCTATCTCAGTGTTTTTTTTTTCAGCTGTGGTTTTGTTGGATGAACTTGAAAAGGCACACAAGGTAAACAAATCTTTTCATCCCTCCAAGAATTATTTCTGTATCGTGTTTCGGTTTAGAATGTTGTCTTGATACTTCTTCAAATACTCGATGAAGGCACCATAACGGACAGCCAGGGTAGAAAGGTCGACTTCAAGGTGTGTCCTGCATTATGAAGCGATACCGACGTGCTCAGCTCTTTGCTGTGCAGAATACTATCATCTGCCTCACGAGCAACATAGGTGCTTTTCTTTTTTTTGTCCTGTCTCTTTGCTTACCCTACGTCCCTTAGGCAGTGACATCCTAGCACATCCCTCGGCGTCGGAAAGCTCTGGCGTTGTCACTTCCGAGGCGCGAACAGAGGTCCTGGAGCGTGTCAAGGAGGAGTTCCCGCCGGAACTGCTGAACCGGCTCGATTCGATGCTCGTCTTCAACCGGCTCACGCGCGAGTCGATCCTGCGCGTCGTCGACCTCCGGCTCGAGGACGTCGCGGCTCGCCTCGTGCAGCGGCGGATCAAGCTTGATGTGGACGACGCGGCGCGCGCATGGCTTGCTCAGAAGGGCTTCTCGGACCTTTATGGCGCACGTGCGATCGCGCGTGTCGTGCGCACAGAGGTGTTGTTCCCGCTTGCGCAGAAGCTGCTTGTCGGCACGATACGGTGAGCTTACGCCTGCGCGCTTGCGTGTCTGTGGGTGCTTCTGTTGATGCTGAAGCCGTTTTCTTTCGCAGTGATGGGGACACGGTTGAGATACGTGTGGGGGTGGACGGGGCGGCGCTGCACATTCGCGATAATCACATCGCAGATGAGCGAGATGACTCGTCTGCTATTCAAGAACGCCGGTAAAAAGTTTGCAGCAGAATGCTGGGTTCTCCCCACTTATGCACGGACTCATCGCATATTAATTATCACCATCGCTCAGAACATTACATTACATACGTGACAATCACCACTTTATTCAGCTCCAGGAGACCACATAGCTGCGGCAAAGATACCTTGGCGTCAAGAAGAAGAGGTGGGGGGTACTGCGGAGGCACTCGATGAGGGGTACGTGCTATATCTTATGATGATGATGGTACCAAGGAAGGGAGCACATCACATCGTTGACGACTCAGACATCCCTGCCACACCACTGTCATCACCCGCCAGCCAGCCCCAGTATAGTTCATTCAGCGTCACGGACTCGGATGAGGTCCTTGGTCTATTGAATAGTTCCCTCTAGTTCCGTTGTCACTCTGCGAGACTCATGGCACGGTTAAAATGCTGGCTCTCCTCGGAATTCGATCAGAAGGAAGTGCTGCCTCTCTTTGAAGCTGTTCTTTTAGAGCATGTCCACACGAGTGAGCGCCGCACGCACTCGGGTTAGTGCGTAATCGTAAATTGTGGGTGGCGGGGCGATCGTTATTGGGATATGACTATTGCAGGGAAATTGGAAGACGTTCCGAGCTCGTACCGCGCAGTGTGGAGTCTCCGATAAACTCAAAGCCGCTGGCTCCGTGCCATACACAGACCTTCCTTGTTCTTATGTGGGTCTTGTTCGCCTCGCAGGCGGTCCTTCCAAAGGTGGCACAGCGCGGCGTGCTCTGTACTCTGTTGTTGACACAGTCTGGTGATGCCCCGTTTCTCCAAGGCTCCGCGACCCGATTGATCGCATTCGCATTCGGACCTCGACACGTCTTACAGTGCGTGACATCGGCTCTCAATTCGATACCCGTTCATACTTTTGGCGGGCAGCTCACTTTAAACTGTGAATCCCGAGGGACTAGCTTATGCAACGGGGCTCGGATGAGGCTCATTTTAATCTACAAGCCGAGGACAGCTAGTACTAATCCAATGGGTTTAATAATCTGATGCAATTTGATTGTCTAGCGTATTACAGGGAGCAGGCCGCGGTCTGAGCGAGGCCAACAATGCCGTCTTCCTGACACAAGTACATACAGTATTGTCACAGTTTAGTTTGGGTTGGGTTCGGCTTATCCGCACTGGCAGATTGTGTGTGATTGTCACGCATCAGAAGCAGAACAGTCTCGCATAAGCTTTCAAGCCAGGACCGTCCCACTCCTAACTTGACTGACCAATCGGCGACGGCGTATAGCGCTATTTGTACACAACCGAGGTTATCCTAGCAAGCCTACATTGGGCTTTGCACTTCCCAAAGCCATTCTAGTAATAGATGGTGATGCGGCGGGTGTGTCTACTACCGTCCCTGCGCCCCATTCTGCTCCGAAAATTCCCCGCCTTCTTGTTAGCAGCCTCGGCCTTCGATGTCGAAGTACTGCCCCAAGCGACGCCTTATATCCATGTAACGACACGGCATCCATCTATCCTTGTGCCCCATTTCTTTCCGTCCTCTCCCCCACCATCCGCGCCTTGCCTCTCTACACAGAGATGGGCTCTTTCAACGAGAAAAGTGGCCAGATGCCTGGCCATGTCTCTATCGACCCTCGCCTTATCGATACCGGCGCACATCTAGTCGCAGGTATCTCCCTGGAACTACACCCGCAAGAATCCCTGAGGATCGGGTGTGTGACTATGGTGGCGACACGCTGTGTTCATATTCGGCGCTCACGATTTATATAAAGGCGAAAGATAGATAGACATATCATGCCCTTCATGTGTAGTGAGTGTTGGGACTATCGTCTGTTTGGTTGACGCCGGTGGAAACCTCTCCCCAGTCTTATACTTGTGCGCTTGGCTTCGAACTTTTTCGGTCGTGGCAACGTCTGAGGTTGACCGGGTTCTAGGATCCAGTACATGGACAAGTCCACTCTAGGCAGCTCCGCCATTCTGGGAATACAGTAAGTACAGTCTTAAGATCTAGATTATCTGTGGAAAACCGTGGGCCTGAACATTTACCCAGGAAAGCAACGCGCCTCACCGTAAATGAGTACGTGCTCATGTACCTATGTGACTAATCTGCCCTCGAATCGGCCAATGAAAATTCCTTGTAGATATAACTGGTTGCGTCTTCTCGTTTGAACGTTTTCTCGCCAGTCGCTCACATTTTATCGACCAGGCTGGGAACAATTTTCTATATTAGTTATCTTGCCTTCGAGTTTCCTCAGAATCTGGCTCTGCAGCGGTTCCCCGTTGGAAAGTGGTTGAGGCGAGTTGCACGCAACTTCATATAGAGCTTCCGTGTCGTCTAACTCGGATGGGCTCATCTCCTTACCTCCAGTCTAAACATCTTCATTTGGGGCGTCGCGTTGTGCTGCCATGCTGCCTGCACGAATTTTGCTGGTCTTTTCGCCGTCCGCTTCATCCTTGGTATGTGCGAAGGGTCTATCACGGCGGGCTTCATGATCGTCACTACAATGTTCTACACACGGAAAGAGCAGGCTGCTCGCGTTTCTTATTGGTGTGGGTGGCTAGTATCAATGGCTACCTCTCTGTCTTACCACTTCACCGTGAAGTCTCGATGAATGGAGTTGGTCTGTGGCCGTTTTTTTGGTCTCCCTCACAGATTCTTACGCGCGTTGCAGCTATAATCGTCTCTGGTTTCATCAGCTTCGGTGCACTGCATATCCATGCCGCAGGACTTGAGCCATGGCAATGGTAAAACCGTGTTAGATGTTCCGTCCACACGAAGTATGCTTACTCTCTTCCAGGTTCATGATCATTACAGGAATGTTTACAGTCATTGCGGCGATACTCTTTTAGTAAGCGCTTCCGCCTCCAGTTAATCCGTGTTTCCCTCAGAACCGGGCAGTTACTTATTTCCAGACTCCCCGACTGATGCTTGGTTTTTGACCGTCGACGAAAGAGTGAAAGCGGTCAAACGCCTTAAAGTTCGTTGTGTACGCGTAGTTCCCAGTCCGGTATCTGAGTTCGATCCTCGTTTAAGGAAAATCAAGCGGGAGTCGAGAACAAGCACTTCAAGATAGAGCAGTCAGTACCGTCTGTATCCCACTACACACAGCTCTTAATAGTCTGCTGAACAGGATGACTGAGGCTTTGACAGACCCCAAGACATTCCTTTTCGCATTAATTGCTATATCCTTCGGTGTCACCCTCTCGCTCGTCAACCAACGTCAGATCATCACGTCTTCTTTTGGTTTCAGCCCATTGCAAACCACACTCCTTTCCTGCGTCGACGGTGTGGTACTTGTGGTGGCCATTATTACAAGCGTCCAAGTTGTATCGCGCGTTCCAGACAGTATCTCTTGGGTAGGGATCGCTGCTTTCGTCCCTTCCATTCTGGGAGTACTTTTGGTGAGCCTCCTGCCCTGGGACAACAAAGTTGGATTGTTGTTTGCGATCTGGTTGACAAGTACGTATAATATTGCTGCAAATATGCGCGTTCACGGAACTCTCGGGATTAGATATTGGTGGCCCAGGCTTCATCTTGGCCTTGGCCTGGGTCTCACAGACAACCGCTGGGCATACCAAGAGAGTTACGACAAACGCCATCATATTGTCCGCATACTGCGTCGGAAGTGCGGCCGGTCCATTGATGTGGAAAGCACAATATAAGCCTCGGTGAGTAGGCCAATGCAATAAAATCCTCATCACCGCCAACGCGGTTTCTAGCAACCACGTTCCGTGGATAATCATCGGTATTTGCTATGCAGCGTGCATGTTGCTACTGTTTTCCATCCGCGTGTTACTATTACGCGAAAACAGGCGTCGCGAAGTGTGCGGCCCGGACACTACCTACGACGATGTTTACATCATGAAGACTGACAGGTACGGGAACAATGTGGCGGTAATAGTCTCCAAAGTCTGCATCCACCTTCCTCTTTCTGGAAAGCTGAATAGCGAGCTAACGAATGTGTGCTGCATGAATAGGAGTTTTTGGATCTGACCGACAGACAGAACAGAGACTTCCGATATGTTCTGTAGTTTTCTGCGCTGCTGTCCATCGGTATACAATCCAGAAACGCCGTTGAACTGGTGAATAGTAGAGATCCAAGTGGGTTGAGGAGGATAGCACAAAAAAATGTATCGCTGCACCGCTGTTCCTGGAAAATTTAAATTATCGAGTGTAGTGAGTACTGTATCCGAGTCATTGACAGGAGCTATGCTGCAATGTGTTTAATTCGACGGATTGAACCAAAGGGTGACTCAAAATTGTCAGGCCAAGGAATCGTCTCCTTGGTGCTCAACTGATACGGATAGATAAGAGTCCAATGGTCGTCCAAAGCACCATTAAAGTTAAGGACTCAGTATAACAACCTGCGTTGGCCGGCTGCATCAGGAAAAACCTCCCGCGCTAGCGAGGGATAAGCGGACAGTAATTTATTAATAACCGGAGTAAGAGAGATAAGGCACAAGTAATTCACGCCAAGAGTGAATAATCGCGGCGCCTAATTTATCTACTAAAATAAGAGACAGATGTCTCGGTGACTAAAGGGGTTTATGTACAGTAGGGGCTATGGCATAATTCAGATACTGAAAATTCCATTCCAGAGTGTCTTCAAGTTATCCAAAGCAGAGCAATAAACGTACACTAAGTAGTAGACACTGTGGGCATTGTCCAATATTAAACAGATTTTTATGTTAATTTTATAAGAAAGATATCCCAAAAATGTCTAAAATGTTGTTGTGCAAAATAGTGTGAACTTATTTACAATGTACTCAACAATGAAGAAAGAGTT
>WNGR01000236.1_pt1 | contig 57436 bp, 57 predicted proteins | sample 5407581 | NCBI WGS metagenome assembly WNGR01 (sample SAMN13153383, study PRJNA577476) | soil metagenome | isolation source: 80 cm soil or saprolite under Garry oak tree replicate 2 | place: USA:California | collected 2016-06-15 | reverse complement strand
TGGAATTCGTGTTTTTTTCAATAACGCGCCACATCCATTGAGGAGCCGGACAGGCAGGAGCGGACGAGTCTGTTGGAGAGTGGTGGCAGGGGCGTTCATTCGGTTAAGGCATTCACTACTGCCAGTGGTCGTAGTGGATTACTATTGGACTTTGGTGCTATGGAAATGAGACGCATGGCTGCAAGTCAAGCAGCGAATAACACGAAACCCTCGGTTGCGCGCCCCACGCGATCGCTCCATCGTGCCGACATGAATACCGAAAAAGCGACTTTTGGCGCGGGCTGTTTTTGGGGCGTGGAGGCGACTTTCCGCAACGTGAGAGGCGTCGTGTCAACAGCGGTGGGCTACGCTGGTGGGACAAAGGAGAATCCGACTTACGAAGATGTTTGCACGGACAAAACCGGACACGCCGAAGTGGTGCAGGTGGAATTCGATCCATCGCAGGTGACATACGATGAACTGCTCGATGTTTTCTGGTCAAATCATAATCCGACAACATTGAATCGGCAGGGACCCGATGTCGGCACGCAGTACCGGTCGGTGATTTTCTATCATTCGCCCGAGCAAAAGTCTGCGGCAGAAACTTCCAGGGATAAGATCGACAAAAGCGGGCGTTTTCGCCGAGCGGTGGTAACGCAAATCGAAGCGGCGCCAAAGTTCTGGCGCGGCGAAGAATATCACCAGCGCTATCTGCAAAAGCGAGGCCAGTCGCATTGCGCGATTTAATTCCGCGCGCATGGATCGGCAGATAATCCGGACGAAAAATTTCGTCGCCGACTCAGCGAATTTTATTCTCGATCAGGCGCACCAATCGATCGGCGAACGCGATGAATTTCGGATCGCGTTATCGGGCGGGAACACGCCGCGACCGGTTTACGCGCGCCTCGCGACGAGAGCGCGTGATCTGCCATGGGAGCTTTTTCGAATTACCTTCGGCGATGAGCGTTGCGTACCGCCTGATGATTTGCAGAGCAATTTCCGAATGGCGCGTGAAACGCTTTTCGAGCCTGCGGGAGTTCCTGAGAAATCGGTCATGCGCATGCGCGGCGAAATCGATCCGCAGATCGCGTCCCGCGAATACGAGGACCGTCTCAATGTATTGGCGACAGAGCGCGGCGAATCGATTTATCGCCACGATTTGATTCTGCTTGGTCTGGGAGATGATGGCCACACCGCCTCGCTGTTTCCGGGTACGGCCGGTCTCGAAGAAAAGCGGCGAAAAGTGATCGCGAATTTTGTGCCGAAGTTAAATTCTTGGCGATTGACGTTCAGTTTTCCGCTTATCAATGCCGCGCGACACATTTGCTTCCTCGTGGATGCAAACAAAGGAGCTGATTTGATCGAGCGGGTGATCGAAGGCGATCGAGGTTTTCCAGCATCACACGTGAATCCGGCCGCCGGAAAAGTGACTTGGATTATTGGGCAATGACGGGGCCGAAGGTTTTAGTACTCTTCGCCCTCGTCTTCCTTTGGCGGCCCAACGCGATCATCAACTGCGTATGCGTGAAGCATGACTGCAGTGAGATAAAAGAAAAAGAGACCAAGACCGAATCCCGCAGAGGCGAATGCTGCCAGAAACACAAAAATCCCAACTGGGATCGCACCGAACATCCATAGAAAGCCAGCTAGCCTATGCCCTTTGTAAATGTGTCCCAACCCCGGGATAATACTTAGCAGAACTGCGACGGCGTCACTGGCTTTTCCCTCCGCAGTTTGGGTTGCGCTGCGTGTCCAATCGCAGCGATCGCAGCTCGTCGCATCCCTCGGCAACAAATGGCCGCAGTAAGGACACGGCATTTTATCGCCCTCGGTTGACTCAGGCCGAGTGGCTGGTGCGTCTGTGTACTCCACGCTCATAACATCCGGCCACTGAAAGTCACAAGCGGCGCGGATTTCGTCAAGGAAACTTCATTGTCTTTCGGGTTGGCGTCTGGCACAGCCGCCCTACAATTCGTCCAATGCCTTTACTCCCGGAAATTGTCGAATACATCGACAAATATTTGCGCGTTCATGAAATTGTAGACTGGCCAAATGCGCTCAATGGTCTGCAGATCGAGAATTCTGGGCGCGTAACGCGAATCGGCGCGGCCGTGGATGTTTCGACGCGTGTTTTGCGCCACGTCGTAAAAAAAGATGTCGATCTTTTAATCGTGCATCACGGATTGTTCTGGCCGGGGTTACAGCCGGTGACTGGACCGTTGCATCGGCAACTCAAGCTCGCCTTTGAAAATGACATCGCTGTTTACAGCGCGCATCTGCCGCTGGATGTACGTCCGAAAATCGGGAACAACGCGCAGCTCGCTGCGTCGCTCGGGCTGAAATCGACAAGACCATTTCTCGAGGAAAAAGGCCAACTGATCGGATTAAAAGCAAACGCTTCGCGACCGCGCGACGAACTAATTCACCAATTGCGCAAAGCGGTGGGCGGCCCGGTAAAAGCGTTCAATTTTGGGCCGAAGACAACGCGCGTCATCGGCATCGTGACCGGTGGCGCCGGTTCAGACATTTATCGGGTTGCGAGCGAAAAGATCGACACGTTTCTCACCGGCGAAGCGCCGCATTGGGCTGCCGTCGCTGCCGAAGAACTCGGCATCAATCTCTTGCTGGCGGGCCATTACGCCACAGAAACTTTTGGCGTAAAAGCGCTCGCCGCACATTTATCGAAGCGCTTTAAAATTCCATGGACCTTTATCGATTTTCCAACAGGACTTTGACGTAGCGCGATCGAGATGTTGGGGGCGTCGGTTTGCTCAATGCAATCGCCATATTCGGAGAGACCGAGACGTCGGGCCGTTTGACAAAATGCCGTCCAGCTTTTCCAGTATGCACGTATGCGACATGTTTCCCGACTAATTTTAATTACTGCCGGTGCGGGTCTCCTTTCATTGCTTGCTGGTTGCGAGACGGGCCGCGTGGCTGGTGCCGGGCCGTATCACGTGACGGCTTATCGTCCGCGCGATCCGTCTGCAGTGAAGGTGAAGGTTTCGCTCGCGAAACAAAATATTTACGTAATGGAAGGCGACCGCAGCCTGATGGCGGTGGCCTGTTCGGTTGGTTTGCCTAACAAGCCGACCCCGCGCGGCAATTTCACGATTTACTCCAAACAGGAGCACAAGCGCTCCGGCGAGTATGGCTTTAGTATGCAGGGAAATACAGTCGTAGCGACGACAGCAGGCCACGCCGGCGGTCATTACGTCGGCTACCCAATGGGTTACTGGTGCGAGTTCGCGCCGGGATACGGATTTCATCAGGGCTTTGTGCATCCGGTGCCGCGTACGCACGGTTGCATTCGGTTGAAAGGCGAGGCTGCGGCAAAATTTTTTGCGCTGGTGCGAATCGGCACGCCTGTGAACATCGCTACCGCCCAGCCGGAGGATGCCACGATCGGCTCGAAGGTAGAGCGAGTAGACGACTCGCGCACGCCTGATCCGGACCCACACATTATGGTTACGGACGCGGCGTTTGAAAAACCGAGCAGCCCGTTGCTCGAGTAACGGCACGGCGGAAGACCCGCCGATTCATTTTGTGAGCACGAACCTTATTTCCAGCGGCACAACCGCGCGCGAGAAGGTGAACCTTCGTACACCGGACGTCATGGCCGCGGTGCAGGAACAAGTGGAGTCGCACTACCGTAGTGACATTGTCGATAAGGTACGCCGGGCCGGGGGAATGATCTCGGTAGGCGACACCACGGTGCGCCTGGCGAAACAGTTTGGGTTTTGCTACGGTGTCGAGCGCGCGATCGATCTCGCCTATGCAGCGCGCAAGGTTTTCAAAGATCGCCGGCTTTTTATTGTCGGCGAAATTATTCATAACCCCGAGGTCAATCATCAAATCGCTTCGTTAGGCATAAGGAACCTAACCGGCAAAAACAAGGAGGCTGATATTTCCGATCTGGGGCCTGATGACGTGGTGATCGTGCCGGCGTTCGGAACCGAATTATCGATCCAGCAACAGATCAAGGACCGCGGCTGTCAGATTGTCGATACCACGTGCGGCGACGTGATGAGCGTGTGGAAACGGGTGCGCAAATACGCCAGCGAATCGGTCACATCCATCATTCACGGCAAAGCCGAGCACGAAGAGACCAAAGCCACCAGCTCGCGCGCGCTTGGCGACGGCAGCGGGCATTATCTTGTGGTCTTAACGCTTGCCGACACCGATTACGTTTGCGACTACATCCGCCACGGCGGCCATAAACAGGCGTTCCTGGAAAAATTCAAAGGTGCCCATTCGCCCGGGTTCGATCCTGACGTGCATCTGCAAACTGTTGGCGTGGCAAACCAGACCACCATGCTGCGCGGCGAAACTGAGGAGGTGCAGCGGCGAGTTCGACAGGCGATTATCGATCGAGACGGACCCGAGCTTGCCGAAAAAAATTTCCGTTTCTTCGACACGATCTGCGGCGCGACACAGGAGCGGCAGGACGCATTACGCGAGTTGCTGGATGTGCCAATGGATCTCCTACTTGTGGTCGGCGGCTATAACAGCTCGAACACGTCGCATCTCGCCGAGATGGGCGAAGAGAAACTGCCCAGCTATTTCGTGCTCAACGCGTCGCGTCTGGTGTCAGCCAATGAAATCAAGCATTACAATCTGCATGAGAAACGCGAAGTCGTTTCGCACTTCTGGCTCCCGCATGGCCCGGCAGTAATCGGCATTACTGCCGGTGCGTCTTGCCCGAATAACTTGATCGAGGAAACATTGATTCGGCTTTTCGAATTGCGCGGCATTTCCCGCCAGCAACTCGAACTGGCCGCGTAACGTGGCATTGGCATCACGCCAATGTCGCATCGGCACGATGCCGATGCCACGTGCAAGCGCGCAGAATCGGCTCGCCGTGCGAAATCACTTTAGGATATGGCGCGCGCAATCTGGAAAGGCAGCATCAGCTTTGGCCTCGTTAATATTCCCATCGCTCTTTATCCGGCGACGCGGCGCGAAGAACTGAAGTTTCGTTTGCTGCGAAAAAGCGATCTCAGTCCGGTGAATTACAGGCGTGTTGCGGAGAAGGACGGCAAAGAAGTTCCGTGGGACCAGATCGTCAAAGGTTACGAGTATGAAAAAGGGAAATACGTCGTGCTCAAGGACGAAGATTTTGAGCGCGTCGATTTGGAAGCCACGCAGACGGTCGATATCCAGGACTTTGTCGATGTCGATGAAATCGATCCGATGTTTTTCTACAAGCCATACTATCTTGAGCCGCAAAAAGGCGGCGATAAAGCCTATGCACTCCTGCGTGACGCGCTAAAGGACAGCAACAAGGTCGGCATCGCCAAGGTCGTGATCAAAACGCGCCAATATCTCGCCGGCGTGAAACCAGAGAATGGCGCGCTTGTCCTTGAGCTGATGCATTTCGCCGATGAACTCGCGGACACAGCCAAGCTCCATGTCCCAAAAAAGACCGAAGTCGGCAAACGCGAAATGAACATGGCCAAGTCACTCATCGACAGCATGAGCTCGAAATGGAATCCAGAGAAATATCGCGACGACTATCGAGAGGCGCTCATGGATGTGATCGAAGAAAAAGTCGAAGCTGGCGGAAAAGAGATCGAAGAAAAACCGAAGAAAGTGCCAAAGCCGACCAAGGTAATTGATCTGATTTCCGTCCTGCGAAGGAGTCTTGAGCAGACTGGCGCGAAGAAAAAGGCGACAGCCAAGTCGCGCGGGAAAAAAGCGCAACCTGCCAAGAAAGCAGCGTGAAGGACGAAAAACCAGATCTTGTCGCGTCGCTCGATGCCTTTATTAAGACGTTTAGTTATCCTGCCGAGCAGGGACTTTTGGTTAAGAATTTGCTTCACTACTCCGTTCATGCGCGTGCAGACCGCGGCAATGCGGCGGCATATTTTGTTTTTCCCGACATTAAGAATCTTGAAGCTCACATAAGCGAGATACCGCCGGGAGGTGCAACTTCGACTCATCGCCACTCGTGTGAGGCGTTTTTCTATGTGATTTCCGGCAACGGCTATTCCAAGGTGCGAGCGAGCGATAAAACAGAAAAACGGATTGAGTGGCAGGCGGGCGACTTGTTCTGCACGCCAATTCACACATGGCATCGGCACGTGAACCGCGATCCCTCGCGGCCTGCCCGCTACTTGGAGATAACCACCATTCCGCTGATGAAATCGCTAGGCGATTGGCAGATCGAGGGCGAAGCAACCGCCGCAGGGAAAAAGGATCAACAACAAAAACCGTGCACAACACCATAAGAAAGCGTTGTGAGGTGGATCGGCTTCTCAGAAGACGATGGTAAAAATGTCTGTGCCCCACGAGGGCGGGGCGTCTGATTTACTAACGTGCATTCCACACCTGCGCCTCGACAAGCGCCTTGCATCCAAAGAAATTTGGGCGGCAGAGCCGCATTGGTTTACCAACGCGTTGAGGACAACGCGTTCCACCTGTCGATGCAGCTACAAGCTTGACACATAAGATCGACATCGTTCAGCCTGACGGCCATGAACTTTCTAAATCGATTTACGGATCCGGTTTACTGTATCATGCGACTGATTGTAGGACTCATGTTCGCGTCTCACGGAGGGCAACTGGTCCTCGGCATGTTTGGCGGCATGCCCGGTTCGAATAATTCGTTCACACAGACCGGCGGCTGGATCCAACTTATTGGTGGATTTCTCATCGCGTTTGGTCTGCTTACTCGCATTAGCGCGTTCATCTCCAGCGGCGAAATGGCCGTGGCCTACTTCATGATACATGTGGCCAATGCCACTACACCAATGGCGAAGTTTTTCCCGATCGCCAGCGCCGGTCCCCAGTTTTCCAACAAGGGTGAGCTCGCCGTGTTTTATTGCTGGGTCTTCTTCTTCATTTTCTTCTACGGCCCGGGACGCTGGAGTATCGACGCTTTGTTCAAGAAACAACCGTCGGCGCGCGCAACGTAAAGATCGACGATATGCGTGCACTGAAATCTCTTCCCGCTGCGATTGCGCTCTTCTCCCTCGCCGGATTAATTTCTGCGGAAGTGATTAAAGATTTCGGAAAGGAACGCTTGAATAGTTCGCCGCGGCACGCCGAATGGGTCGATATTAAATCGGGCGGCCACACGCTAAAAGCATTCGTTGTTTATCCAGAGCGTAAAGACAAAGCACCTGCTGTGCTTGTCGTCAGCGAGATTTTTGGTCTAACGGATTGGGTCCGCAGCTTGTGCGACGAGTTGGCCGAGAACGGCGTGATCGCCATCGCGCCCGATTTGCACAGCGGGCAGAAGTTTGAAGATCTCGACGCTGCGCGCAAAGCGACGTCGGCATTACCGAAAGAGCAAGTCAAAGCCGATCTCGACGCCACGGCAGATTATGCGCTGACAAAAATTCCGTCGTGCAACGGCACGCTCGCAGTCTGCGGATTTTGCTGGGGCGGGGGAGTCACGTTTGCGTATGCGAATGAAAATCCAAAATTGAAAGCAGCGTACTCCTTTTACGGGACCGCTCCGGATTCGGCAGACAAGGTGAAGGATATCGCGTGCCCGGTTTACGGATTTTATGCCGAGAACGACGAGCGCGTGGACGCAACGATTCCAAAAGCCGAAGAACTAATGAAAGCTGCGGGCAAGAAATACGAGCCCGTGATTTACAAAGGCGCCGGTCACGGCTTCATGCGCTCCGGCGAGCCAGCGGATCCCGCCGTTCGCGAAGGCGACAAAAAAGCGCGCGACGAAGCTTGGGCGCGCTGGAAGAAGTTGCTCGCAGAGTTCTGAATTGCTAGGCACAGTCGGCTACGCTGGCCCCTGTCCTAGCACTGGCTGGACTTCATTTCGCGGGTTGCTTTATTGCCTTGTCCAAGAAACTGGCTACCGCGGCGGTATCAAAATAGAACATTTGCGCGCGTGCGAGCTTCCCTTCGCGGACTCGATAAAGGCCCAGAACCTCTCCGTCAAACTGTTCTCCTGCTGGACTTAATCCGCGCTGTCGCCAGAGCACTACAACTTCATCTCCGTTGGCAGCCACAACGCGCGGATCCATTCTCCGGTCTGCCTCTGTGGGCTGAAGCGAGTTCCAGGTGTCGCTCCAAGTCCTGGCTTTGCCTTCGCCATACGGAAGTGAGGCGGGCCAGTGAATTTTGAAATCCGGATGTAAAAGCTCGGAAAATCTTCGATCGTTCCGCTCCTCGATCGCGCGGAAGACATCGAGCAGTAGTCTTTTTTTTTGTCGCTACTCATAGCCATGATGTCAATTATTTTGCACTTTCCAACTCATCTGCCAGGCCGCTCGCCCCGTAAACTTTGCGCAGCGCTTCGATGATAGCAGCGGAATCAACTGACACGGCGCGCGCTTGTTTGTCGGTGAAAATGCAGTCGAGGACCAGCGATTGAATGTTGCCGTCGAAGATGATGCCGACAAATTCGTTTGCCTTGTTTACAACCGGGCTGCCGCTGTTGCCGCCAATGATGTCTGCATCGGAAACGAAATTGAAGTGCGTTGCCAGATTCAAGTTTGCTTTTTTGTCGATCCAACGTTGCGGGAGATCGAATGGCGACTTGTTGTCGTGCTCGACGGAGCGTTGATATAACCCCGCGAAATCGGTGAACGGAGGAATTTGTTTTCCGTCTTGTTCGTAGCCGCGCACTGTTCCGTAGGAAAGCCGAAGCGTGAAAGTCGCGTCCGGATAACTGCTGGCGCCTTCGATGGCAAAATGCGCTTTCGCGATTTCTGAGTACGCCTGTTTCTTTATTTCCTCCTGCGCATCGTAGCGCTTGCGGGCGTCTCTCGCCGGTCCATCGACAAGCCGCGCAAGATCGATCATCGGATCATGGAAAGCCTGCAAAGCAGCGGCGTCTTTCCCGTAAATGTCTTTGCGCACTGCAACGTCTTTCAATTTCGTGCCAGTGACGAGCTCTACCGCGCGCGCATGCGGCGATTTTCCGGCGAGTACTTTCTGCACGAGCGGATCATTCGCGGCAAATTGCGATGCAAAATCGGTCAACGAATCGGTCAGCCGCAGTATCTCATAATCATCATAAATCGGTTCGGTGGAGAAAAGCTCCAACTCCAGCGATTCCCGGGCGCTATCGCGAAATTCCGGGATCCGTTCGCCGTTCGGCTTCGCGCGCTCGTCCACCGCGCGGATGAGCAGGCGCGCGTATTTGAAGAGATTTCCGGACAACGCTCGCGGCCCGCGATAACCGATCGTTATCGGCCGTTCCTGTTCGAGATAGTTGTAAAGCGGCGCGTTTTTAGCGATTTCGGCCTGCGCGTTTTTGATTCGATCGTATGCGGCAGTCGTCGATCTCAACTTAGGATCACGCGCAATCGCGTCGCGCAATTTTTGTTCTCGCGCTGTGAGCGCCGACCAGGTCTGTGGATCGAGCAGGCCAGCCAGATAACCATCGTAGCGTTTCCGGTTGTTTTGATCGCCGAAAAGATCGTCGCGCGCTTTTCTTGCGTTCTCGAAAGAGCGCGCGCTATAAGAGAGCTCCAGCACCTCGCGCCGGTTAAACATGCGCAGGACGTAAGGCAGATATCGATCGCGGGTATCGGCCAGCTCATCCAGCGTGAGTTGTCGATCCGTCTTGCCTGGGCTGCCACTCACGAAAGTCAGTTCGACGTTGCTCGGCCCGCGCGAATTCCATTTCAAAAAATTATCGATCTTTGCCGGCTGGCCGTTCTCGTAAACGCGGAAGATACAGATATCGAGATCGAAGCGCGGGTATTCGAAATTGTCCGGGTCGCCGCCGTAGAACGCGATCTGCTGCTCCGGCGCAAATACCAACCGCACGTCATCATAACGCTTGTATCGATAAAGATGATAAGCCCCGCCCTGATACAATGTGACCACGTCCGAGCGCAGCCCGGTTTTCTCTTTGCTTTCCTTTTCGATTTGCGCAATGGCATTACGCCGGGCGCCCGCTGCCGCATCGGAAGACATACCAGACTTCACCGCGCTGTTCACGCGCGCCGTGACGTCTTCGATCGACTCGAGCACGTTGAGCTCGAGATCGACGCATTTCTTCTCTTCACTCTGGGTCTTCGCGTAGAAGCCATCGCGAAGATAGTTGTGCTGCTCATCACCGAATTTCTGAAGACAATCGGCGGCGACATGATGATTCGTGATCACGAGCCCATTCGCGGAAACGAAGGAACCGCTGCCGCCGGAATTGAAACGGACGCTAGCTTTTTGCAAGTGGTCTAGCCACTGCGGCGTCGGCTCGAATTGATATTTTTCTTTCAGCTGTTTCAACGGCGGTGCATTGAAAGGCCACATCCCTTCGTCAGCGACGGCGGACGCATCAATTGCAATGGCGAGAACGAAAACTGGGCCGAGAAAGAACCTGCGAAATCCGTTGGGCATGGGCGCATCATAGAACGCTCGATGCAACGCGACAACTGCTCGCCATTAATTGGTCTGGGGAGCGCACGCGCCCTCGCCAATCACCCACATTTTATTATAAGTTGCACCGATGTCTCAAAAACCGCGCAAAATAGAGCGGCTGGGTTTCATTTTGGCCGGCGCACAAAAATCGGGGACGACCGCGCTCCATTATTTTTTGTCGAAACACCCAGACATCACCATGGGCGACCAGCAGGAGATGCATTTCTTCGATGACGAAGAAATCTTCTCTGGCGAGGTGAATTACGAGCTTCTGCATAAGCACTTCCCGCCTATCTCTCCATCGACAATCGCTGGCGAATGCACGCCGATTTACATTTACTGGAAACCGGCAATGGAACGGATTTGGAAATACAATCCGAAAATCAAATTGCTCATCATTCTAAGAAACCCGCTCGAGCGCGCGTTTGCGCATTGGAACATGCAACGTTTCAAGGGTCGCGAGCCGCTCAATTTCCTCGACGCAGTGAAAGAAGAAAAAAATCGAGCGAACAAAGCAGCGCCGTTGCAATCGCGGCGGTACTCGTATGTCGATCGTGGGTTTTATGCTGAGCAAATCGAGCGCGTCTTCAAATTGTTTCCAACAGAGCAGGTGAAAATCATTAAGCTCGACGAATTCCGGGATAAAAAATCCGAAACGCTAGATGCGATTTTTCGTTTTCTGGGTCTAGAGCCAAAGGTTTCATCACGCGACAAGGACAGAAACATTGTTCCGTACGAGCGCGAAATGACGGCGGAGGAACGAAAACATCTCTACGGAATGTTCGCGGAAGACATCGCGAAGCTGGAGCAACTGCTCGGCTGGGATTGCTCCGATTGGAAAACCGAAATCTAACCACAGAGGACACAGAGTTCACAGCGGCCAGAGATTTTGGTAGTATCCTAATTAATTAGAACACTACCGAGATTTTATTGTTTTTCTCTGCGTTCTCAGTGCTCTCTGTGGTGAAATTTTAGGTCTGCTTGAATCGGTAGGCCCCCATCCGCGGCGGCAGCGCTTTCTGCGAAAGGCAGCTTTGGCTTTAAGATTTTCGTGCGTTTAGGTTGACAAAACGGCCAGATGTTTTCAAAGCTGGACGTCATTAAACGGATCTGAATCAGGTGGAGGACTTTTTCTCCGCTAGGTTCTTCGTCTCTTCCGGACCCGCAATCTCAAAAAGCAACTTAGCGGGGAGAAGAAAAGGAAAGGAAGAACCATGAATTCATTGATCCAACTCAAAACAACAACCCTGCTCGTCATTCCGATGGTGTTGGCCTGTCTTGCGTTCTTGCCAAGGGCACAAGCAGTGAGCCCGCCGCCGGATGGAGGCTACTCGGGCTTCAACACCGCTGAGGGAGTTAATGCTCTCCTAAGCCTTGGCTCTGGCACCTTCAACACGGCTCTCGGCTTTAGTTCGCTCAAGGCGGATACCACTGGCAGTCATAACACGGCTGTGGGTGGTCAGGCGCTGTTGCACAATAACGGCAGCTACAACACGGCGATAGGTGAAAATGCCCTTGTCAGCAACACCACAGGCAGCTTCAACATGGCCTTGGGGCAGGGAGCCCTTGCATCCAACATCGGAGGCAATGGCAACACAGCCATGGGTTTCCAAGCGCTCCATGGCAACACCGCCAGCGGCAACGTGGCCGTGGGGTATCAAGCGCTAAATGAGGACGCGCTGGGTACGCGAAACACGGCTAATGGTTATCAAGCCCTCGCTAGCAATCAAGGTGGTGTTGACAATACCGCCACCGGTTTCCGAGCGCTTTTTAGCAATACGGAAGGCCTCTTTAATTTGAGAGGCCACCGAAACACGGCCACCGGTTCTCAAGCGCTCTTTAGCAACCGAATCGGCAGGAACAACACCGCCGCGGGGTATCGAGCGCTCTATAACAACACAGATGGCGAATTCAACATCGCCTTGGGCTCTGACGCTGGCTCCAACATTGGGGGTAGTGGCAACATCGATATAGGCAACGCAGGCTTTACTCTCGACCAGAGCACGATCCGCGTTGGGACTCCCGGATTCCATTCAAGGACCTTTATCGCCGGCATCCGCGGGGTGATGACCGGATTTGCGAATGCTGTAGATGTCGTCATCGACTCTGCCGGCCAGCTCGGCACGGCTAGCTCTTCGCGTCGGTTTAAGAAGGAGATTAAACCGATGGACAAGGCCAGTGAATCCATTCTGGCGCTTAAGCCGGTGACGTTTCACTACAAGGGCGATGCCACAGCCACGCCGCAATTTGGTTTGATTGCTGAGGAAGTAGCCAATGTGAATCCGGATCTGGTGGTGCGAGATGAGAACGGTGAAATTTACACAGTGCGCTACGACGCGGTGAACGCAATGTTGCTCAACGAGTTTCTAAAAGAGCATAGAAAAGTCGAGGAACAGCAGAGCAAAATTCAGAAGCAACAAGGGACAATCAGCGAATTAAAGGCCACTGTTGCCCAGCAACAGAAGGGGATGGAGGTTCTCGCAGCGCAGCTCAAAGAGCAGGCCGCGCAAATCCAAAAGGTGAGCGCAGAGCTTGAAACGAGCAAACCTGCGGCGCAAGTGGTTAACAATCGGTAGAGCCTGACCAAGAACAGCCGCGTCAGGCGAGATTGTCGATTCGACCGACTGGATTGGGGAGCGGCTCGCGTGTACGTTTCCGCGCCGCGCCGAAACACCCGTTCCATTAGCAATTGCGTTACAAGGAAAAGTTCGCGATCGCGAGGGCGCGATCGCCAGCACGCGAGGGCGCATGCGCTCCCCGGATTCAAATCTGCTTAAAACGCGGACATTCGTTTGGGTCCGCTGCGAGTAGCGCTTTTCGACGAAAGATGCGCGCGCCTTGCGACAAGAAACACGTGCGCAGTTCTTCAGTAAAAAATGAAGAACCATCCCGCCGTGGATTGAATTCCAGCAGGAGCCGGCCATTAGGCTTGAGAAATCGTGCCCGGATATCGTTGATGAAAAATTCCCAGTCCGCAGGACTCCATTCTTTCCATGCACCTTTTTTGTCCCGCGCGATCCGGTGAAAACAGACGCGATGTCCGGAGACGAGGTCGAATTTTTTTCCGAGATCCGGCAGCCGCGTTTGCGGAGTGATTCGTGCAATCACCCGGCGAACGCCGAGGAGCTTGGTTGTGCCGCGGAAGAACGGATCCTCATCCGTGTCGAGACCGAGTCCTTCATGACCAAAGAGCCGGCAAAGGTAAAGAAAATAACCGGCGCCACAGCCGAGATCGAGAATCTGAAGCGGTGGCGTGCGATCAAGCCAAAGGTCCTGCACATGCTTGACATTGATGCCGATCCAGTAGGCTGCGTCTTCGTAGGCGTTGATCCTTCGCGCGTTAGGCCGGTAAGGATAACGTTCGCGGATCTTTTCTAATTCGGCCCGATCAATCGTGGCGAGAATCCGCCGCGCACTCACCGGATGCGTCCACCGGCAAGCGTGTTCCCAGAGGCTTTGCGCTGCGTCGAGGCAAAACAGTTTTTGGAATTTGCGCGAAACTCGCACGGAGAAATGATGCAGCGAACTGCTAGAGAGACAACCTCGTCGCCGACTGGGCTCAAGGACGGATGTCGATCCGGATCAGGCCGGTCGAACCTTGCCGAGTCATGAAGCCGGTTCCCCAGCGCGTGCGTGCGTAAAAATATTGCTCGTAGCGCCAGAGCATTTCCAATGTTGCGCCGGAAGATTTCTTCCAGTGGAGCTGATAGTAGATGTGCCGTTTCAATGATGGCGACTGGCCGGTCATGAAATTGAGATCGAATGGCGTCGGCCAACTAACAATACTGCGGCGCGTTACAAGGGAGGCGTCGTCCCCTGCGGGCGTCGTCGTCGCGAGATGGTCGCTGGCACTTTCTGCGGCGGAGCCCAGTCGGCCGAAAGCGAAAACCTTTCCTCCGCTTGCCAGAGCAAATTGATTGTCTTTTGTCGAACCCATGCTGGGAGACAGATTCGGTGCGGTCTCATTGAGACTTAATCCGGCATCATTAACAATAAGGATGCCGCCAGTTCCGCTGCCTTCGTAAGCGATTGAGTTTATTTTCGCTGAATCGATTTCAACTGTTCCGAACCGATCGATGAACAATGAGAGCTGGCGACCACCAAAAATCCATGACGCCAATATCGCAGTGATGCATGCGATAAGAATTGCAAGCGTGATCAGAAGTTCGCGCACAATCCAAAGACTATGAGCCACAGATGAACACAGATCGACACAGATTTCTGTCTGTGTTTCATCCGTGTAAATTTGTGGCTAGTCTTCTTGCTCGGAACATCGGTAAATTGCTCGCCTCCGAGAGGGAGAATTGAGGTGCGGGGATTTGCAATCCGGAGTGCGCGAAAGTGGAGCCTCGCATGAGCCACGGATTTTGGTTATAGCCGAGGTGATGAACGCTTCGGCAGGTCGCGTCGATAAACCAGAACCGCGCTGGCAAGCGCTTCTGGCGCTAATCGCCGTCGGTTGCATTTATGCAGCGCTCCCGCCGTGGTTCACGGTCGGTCCTACGTGGCTTCTGCCGGCGATAATCGCGGTGATGCTCGTCCCCACCATCATGACCCATCGCATGGGGCGTCATTCCCTCAACCACGCGCTCGGCATCGTAATCAACGCAATCATCACGTTGGCGTTAATTGGGTCCGTCGCACTGCTGGTCCGGACTTTGCCCGGTCAGAAACAAGCCCCGCTTCCTCTCTTGTTCTCAGGTGCCGAACTGTGGCTCGCAAACGTGCTGGTGTTTGCCCTGTGGTACTGGCGGCTTGATGGCGGTGGCCCGACCATGCGCGACAACCGCCGCGAATTTGGCAGCCGCAGTTTTGTGTTTCCGCAGATGCAGATTGAGAAAATCGAGCGCGGACGATTCAGCGTGGAAGGCTGGCGTCCAGGTTTCGTTGATTACCTTTTTATTGCGTTCACCACGAGTTCCACCTTCGGACCCACTGATGCGCCAGTGTTAGCTCGCTGGGCGAAAGGTCTCACGATGTGCCAGATTTTCATTTCACTGAGCATTGTTGTTTTGCTCATTTCGCGAGCTGTCGGCATCCTGTGATGCCTCGTGGGAACGATTGAGGTCAACTCGCGAAAGCTTTCGGAGTCAATCGCCCCTACCTACGCATGCAGCGGTGTAGTAGGGACGGTTCACCTGAACCGGCCGAGCTTTACGGCTACCTCGTTTATCGACCGATGAGAATCAAAATACCTGCCACAAGCGCTAAAATTCCAGTCACGATTACGGGGATAGCGATGTGAACGAGCGTCATGATTCCAACAAGAATCAGATAGATCGCGAGCAAGAGCATTCCGAGATTTTTTGTGATAGTCATGGACTTCTTTTGAGGGAATCACGTTACTTTTGCACGTTTAAAAGTGCGCTCGATTCAAAACATTTGCCGGTCGCACCGGGTCGCGTAAATCTGCCGGTATCATGATTCCCGTTAAAGGCTACGCAGTAAAAATGCCATTTCGCCGTTGGCCCCGTTTGATTTCGAGCGGCCGGTTTGTGATTGATCTAGCTTCGCTGAAGTGAATAATCGCGGCATGGAACGCGAAAAAATCATTTTCTTCCGGAACTTCTTCTTCGCCGCGTTCATCATCGGCCTCGTATTCGCGTTGTTCTATTTTGCAGCGACGACACTGCTTTGGAACACGGCCGTCTCATGGGCGACGCACTTCTTTAAGATCGACGAAAAGGAATTTGGAAGATTGGTCTTGATGTTCTTCATCGAGCTGCGGGTCGTGCTCGTATTTTTCTTTCTTGTACCGGCGCTAGCTTTGCATTGGTGCGCGCGGAAAAAGCAATAAGATGTCTTGTCTAACCAAAGCGCTTTGATCGCCGCGAACTCTGGGGAGCGCGCGCGCCTCGCTGGGAAGGTTCAGGGCCACAGGGCAGTTACGCTGTGAGAGGCTCGCGCCGGGGGCGCCGCGAATGCACGCGAAGGCGCGTGCGCTCCTCAAAATAAGCACTGGACTATTTTCAATGCGCCACATTGACTGCGATTGATTAGATTGGCCGAAGCACATCTATTGCTTGAGATAACTCAGTCTCTAAAGGTGGACTTGTCACCGCTTCGCGACGGCACCAGAATCGCCTCGCTCATCCCGTGCAAAAATTTCTTGTCTGTCGGGGCAATTGTGGCCAGGGCGCCGCGTAATTTCACGCGATCGCCTTCGACGAAATAATACGGACAAAGACGCACCCGGCCTTTCATTGTTCTTAGTTCGCCTGAGTTCGATTCCCAATAACGGTGCTCAAACTGCCGGCCCTTGTGAAAACGCTGCAGAATCGTTGGTGATGATTCGAATGTCGCGAGCGCGTGCTCGATTCGCTTTTCCCATTCGGCGTGCGGAAGATCGCTGCCGAGCGCAATGCCGCGGCTGCCCCAGCCGAGCGGCGAAAACCCGCTCACTTTCAAAAGAAGCTCGCGATCTTTTTGACTGAACTTCGCGGCTTCGCGCCAATTCTGGATTTCAAGACGTGGAACGACTGCATGCTGTGGCAACGGCGTCGGGTCGAGCAACCACGAATAGGGAATCGCTTCTCGCAGCTTAATGAAATACTTCTCGCCGAGCTCGCGTCGCCAGAACTCGCGAAGCGGGTGCATCCAGAAAAGTGCAAACCACATCTTTTCTTCCAAGTAGGGTTTGATTGGCGGCCTGATCGTGATCCGTCCCTCGGCGTTTGCACGCAGGGTGTTTTCGATCTTGGGAATGTTCGGCAGATCAAACAGCTCGAAAAAGCGATACACGGTGCGCCCATCCTGGGGTTCGTAATTTTCCGCCGGCACAACGCGCCATACGGATGTTTGATGTTTGATGTCCGCCAGTCGGATGGACTCGTCCTGTGGCGAGTTTGATGTTTGCTTTAATCGCGCCGCCATCCATTCCATCTCCGGCCGATACGTTGCCGCCTCTTGCGAGATTACGATGTCGCCACCGTCTGGCAGCACGGACCTAAAGCCATCGAGCATTCCGTTCGTGCCGCCGATAATTTGAGAATCGAAACTCGAATAGGTCTGATTCAGCCACCCGGTTAATCCGATCCCGCCGGGAACCGAATCGATCTCAGCGATGACGTAGCCGCTTTCCGTCAGAATGAGGTCCGGCCGAATGACTCGTGGCAAATTGTCGCGAATTTCTTTCCGGCGCGAAAATTCAATCAGCTCCGCCGGTTTGCCTGCGTCCAAATAGCGCGCGACCCACGATGGTTGCTTGCCTTTGACGCTCAGTTGATAAAGCTGATTGCAGGCGCGTTGAAAAACTCGCAGCCGATGCCCGAGCTGTTCGAGTTCGGCCAGAAATTTCCTCTCGATCGGGAAAGCATCGGGCGAAAGCAGCCACTCCTTTTCCGCTAATAGCCCTTCCTTGGGAAATGCTGAACGGATGGCTTCGAGCCTTTCGCTCTCGGTGACGCCTGGGAGGTTTGAAGTTTGAAGTTCGAGGTTTGATTTCAATGTGGCGCGATCCCTGAGGTACACATCGACCATCGAACATCATCCATCAAACATCCATCATCTTCCCGCGGCCATGCGCTTGAGTGCGAGTCTGACGAGTTCTTCCGCCGATTTGGCTTCGCCTTTCTCCTGAATCTCGCGCACGGCTTTGTGCGCTTCGACTTGTTTGTATCCGAGCGCAATCAGCGCGAGCACGGCTTCATTGGCCTGCTTCTGCTCGGGCGTCGGCGCGTGGACGGCGCTGGCTGCTTCCCAAGCCGCAGCGACGCCGAGTTTATCTTTCAATTCGAGAACGATTCGCTCAGCCGTCTTTCTCCCCAGTCCGCTGATTTTCGCAATCACCGGGACATCAGAATTTACAACAGCAGCTTTGAAATTGTTCACGCTCATTCCGCTCAAGACTGCGAGCGCGAGTTTCGGTCCGATGCCGCTGACATTGTTAACTAGCAATCGGAAAAGGTCGCGTTCGGCGGCGGTCATGAATCCGTAAAGCACATGAGCGTCTTCGCGAACGGCCAAATGAGTAAGAATACGAATAGGTTCGCCGACGGCAGGCAGTTTATCGTAGCTCGAGAGCGGAATGAAGACTTCGTAGCCGACGCCGCTGACGTCAATAATCGCCTGCGTAGGCAACGCGCCGACAAGTCTGCCATCGAGAAACGTGATCATGGGAATTGTTGCAACGTTACATCGTTACATCACTAAATCGTCAACTCGCGGGAGCTTTCAGAGTCAATGCGTTTACTCTGGTTTCAGCGCGAGCGTCAGATCGACAAGTTTGCCATTCGCAATGTTAAAGCCGCGTGTCGAGAAAAATTTCCAGTTTTCAGGGTGATCGGCGAACAGCATCGCGGACAATGAACTCGGCACGATTACAAATCGCGGCCCCGGTGCCGCCATGAACTCGGCTATGCTGCGTCTATTCAGTGGCGCGAGAAAACCTCGAACGCTGCCCCGAAAGTACCAGACAAGGCTCGGCTCATCGAATTGAACGGAGCCAAATTGCATATTCGGCTGCAAATACGCCCGTGATTGGTGGAACAGCTGATGCGCGGGAAAAGTTCGGGCGACGAGCGGCGGAACAACGAGCGCGATGACCAGATATGCCGCAGCCGATACGGCGGCGCAGTTCCTTAAAAATATCGTTGCGTTTCTGGCAAGCAATCCGCGAGCGAACAGCAGCGCGAGCAATGGAAATGCGGGTAACGTATAATGCGGTAGTTTCGTCGTAACGAACGTGAAGATGGCGAAAATGATGACGACGCCTGCGAGAAGGTAATTGTCGATCTTGTCCCGGCGTTGCCACAACCTCGTCGTCAAATAGGGAATCTTGATCGACCACGGAAAAAAAGTGACAAAGACCGTGATAAAATAAAACGGCAGGAGCAATAGATACATCCCAAATGAACTCGGGCCGTGCCCTTCCATCGTTGCAAATGAGCGACCGACGACGTTCCGGCCAATTCCGACGAAGAAAAATTCTCCATACGTTCGAGTCAGCGCCGGAACTCCCCAGAGCGCAACGACCGCGAGCACAAGCAAAATTCCGCGCACGAATTTGAACTGGCGAGCAAGTGGCACGTCACGCGCAAAGAGAATTGTCGATCCAACAGTAAGCAGCGGTATCCAAGCGATTGGGCCTTTGGCCAGGAAACCAAGCACGAGCGACAAATAAAAGGTCCACCACCAAAGAGAGGTTTGATGTTTGATGTTTGATGTTTGATTTATTTCCTCTGAATTGAGCGTTGAGCCCCGAGCGTTGAGCGTTGGGAATTGCATTAATTCGTATCCGCTCCGGTGCGCAAGCGTGACGAATAGAACGAGCCACATATCAGCGACTGCGGCTTTTGCATGAACGAATGTCTGCAGCGATAGCGTGAAAATAATTGCCGCCCACCAGCCGAGTTTCTCTCCACCGATTCGGCGGCCCCACGCAAAGATCAATAACGCAGTCAGAGCCGCCGCCAGAGCCGACGGAGAACGCGCGGCGAAATCGTTTTCGCCAAAGATGCGGTAACTTGCCGTCTGCGCCCAGTAGGTGAGAGGAGGCTTGTCGAGACGGCGCTGATTGTTGAAGTAGGGAACGACGTAATCGCCGTGCTCGGTCATCTCGCGTGACGCTTCGGCGAAGCGCGGCTCGTCGCGATCGATCAACGGCAAACTCCATGTCCCGGTGATGTGAAACAGCACGCAGCCGGCGAAGAGAAGCGCGTATTTGCGTATTGCGGATTTCAAGTGCGGACTCAAAATAGCGCCCGGCAAATCTGGCGGGAACTCATTTGTGAAGCGCAGCTCAGTTTTCTATTGGTTTACCGGCGTCGCGATAGCGGCGATTGCCATCGGGGCAGCGTTCTATTTCGACGCAGCTGTGCGCGACTTCGTCGCACACCATCAGAATCGCGCGCTGCTTCATCTTATGCATAATGTGAGCCGGCTCGGCGATTGGCCGGAACATTTCGCGCTGGGTCTCGTTCTCACCGGAATTGCCTGGCGGTGCGGCAATAAAAAATGGACGCGCGTCTTTTTGTCGATGTTGATTGCTCTCGCGCTGGCCGGCCTTGTTGGACGTGGCATCAAAATCGCAACAGCCCGTGCGCGTCCGTCAGTGAAGATGGAAGAGGTTTTGTACTGGTCGCGCTTCAGCACCAAATATCACTCGTTCCCGTCCGGTCATGTTGCAGCATCCGTCGCCTTTTTTGGCGTTTTGTTTTTCGCAAGCTGGCGAATTGGCCTCGCCTGTATCCCAATTCCAATCTCGATCGGACTGTCGCGGATGTATAGCGGCGCGCACTATTTGTCCGATGTTGTGTGCGCCGCAATTCTCGGAATTCTCTGCGCGCTTCTAGTGGCGCATTTTCTTTTGCGACAAATCGCAAATCGGCAATCAAGAATCGAAAATTAGATGCGGAGGGGGTGAGATTCGAACTCACGAGGCCTTTCGGCCTTCCGGTTTTCAAGACCGGCGCAATTAACCGCTCTGCCACCCCTCCGTCGACAAAAATGTGCGCCGGTTATTTTGCCATCAGGTCCCCCGCGAGCAAGGGCGGCAGTGATCACACTTTTTTCCAGTCGGAGCAATCCCAGCCGAGAAGTTTCTCGAGCCGCTCGACATCGCTCCTGTAAAGATCGACAAGATATTGCCTTTCGCTGCTGGTCATCTTGCGCGCATAAGGCGTCGAACCGGTTTCGACGTTGTTTAGATTCTTCAGCGGCTCGACGCCGAGAGAATTGCAGACCGAATCGAGCGCTTGGCGTGCGTTACGGCGAAAGTGTTCAAACTTTATCGCATGGACCTGCTCACGAGGAAAATATCGGAATACCCGCTCTATTTGTTCTGCGTAAAAACCGCGGTCCACATAAGAGAATTTGCGCAGTTGGAAGGGCACAGCTTGCCGGGCGCGATTTTTTTCCTCCTGCACCGCCGCTAGGAAATCGAGATTCTCCAGGCCGCGATCTCGCTGCATGTTCCAGTGGGAGAAAGCGCGATCCGCTGGATTCCGCAACAGGATCAGAAGCTTGAGCTGATTGTTGTAGTTCCAGATTCGCTCCATGGCGGGTCTCCAATAGATGTAAATTGGAGTGCAGGAGCCGAGCAGAGTCGCTTTGCCTTTGCGCGCACAGCCCCTCTGCAGAGACGTGTAATCAATCTCCGTTCGGGCAAACCGCTCTTCGTCATCAAAAAAATGGCGAGCTGGCTGAATGGTACGGTGCAACTCGTCTTTGTGCGGCATCTTGATTTTTGGATGCCCGTCGAGAAGATCGGCCAACGCGCTGGTTCCAGCTTTTTGCGCGCCGGCGATGATGAAATCCAGTTTTGCAGCTGGTGGACGTTTGAGTTTGAAGAACACAGGAACTCGTCCGATAAAGTGGGTTAGCACCTTCGATAAGCGCGCGCTTATGTCAAGGTGCTCGCTTGGGGCCAGTGGATCGGGCTCAGGGCGATTTGGCGAGGCAACCAATCGCAGCACGCGAGGGCGCGTGCGCTTCCCGCAAAATGTGCTCGACTGCCGACTATGTTCATGTGAACTTAAAGGCGTGAGCAACGGGACTAAGACTGCGAAAAAGAAGTTTGTGTCAATCGTCGATGAAACGCCGCCGCCCTTGCCAGCCACCCGCGGGCGAGGCGCTTCATGGAATCCAGCAAACCGATTCGAGAAACTCCATGTCGATCTTTGCGACGCTGATCTCCTTCAGCTCGACCCTAACGAGGAACGGCCGCGCCGCCGAACGGAATACTTTCGCGACGACACAAAATCGATCATCACGCGCAATAACAGTCCTGATGTTGGTTTCGAGACGAGCGTGAATCCATATCGCGGTTGTGAGCACGGATGTATTTATTGCTACGCGCGACCGACGCACGAGTATCTGGGCTTCTCCGCCGGACTCGATTTCGAGAGTAAGATCATGGTGAAAACGAATGCGCCGCAACTGTTGCGAGCGGAGCTGGAATCGCCGCGCTGGCAGCCGCAGACGCTCGTCATGAGCGGCGTGACGGATCCATACCAGCCGGTTGAGAGAAAATTGCGCATCACACGTGGTTGCCTCGAAGTGCTCGCAAAATTTCGTAATCCGGTCGCGGTTATTACAAAAAATCGCCTAGTTACGCGAGATGTCGATCTTTTGCGCGAGCTTGCAGATTGCAAAGCAGTTGCGGTGAATATTTCCGTTACGTCACTCGATCCGAATTTGCAACGCGTGCTGGAACCGCGAACTTCTTCACCCGAAGCGCGGCTCGACACGATCCGGCAACTTCGTGCGGCTAAGATTCCAGTTGGCGTCATGGTTGCGCCGATCATTCCCGGATTGACTGATCACGAAGGTCCAAAGATCCTGGAAGCGTGCGCGGAAGCGGGCGCGCAATTTGCCGGTTACACAATCATTCGGCTGCCGTGGGCAGTGGCGCCGTTATTCGAGCATTGGCTCGACGGACATTTTCCCGATCGAAAAGAAAAGGTCCTAGGGCGAATCCGACATATGCGTGGAGATCGTCTGAATAATTCGCAGTGGCACAAGCGCATGACAGGCGAAGGCATTTTCGCAGAGCAGATCGCATCGCTTTTCGAAGTCGGCTGTCGGCGGGCCGGAATCAGTGAGCGTCCTAAGCTTTCGACCGCGTCATTCCGGCGGACAAGCCAGCAGCTAGCACTATTTTAGAACCGTGGAAGCTTACGAAGCACGCTCCTTTCGATTCATCGAGCTCTTAACAATCGATGCCTGGCGGATGAAGCTTTACGGGATCGCCTGGCGGCGGGACTTACCGCGACCAAAACTTCTTGAAGCAGCAAAACGGATCGCAACAGAAGAATTGCGCCATGCTGCCCGGAACAATTACAAGGTTGGATTTGTTGGTGCGCACGACGGCAGAGATGCGTGCGTCGTGTTTGTGGATTACTGGGGAAACGAGAACGAGCTGTTTCATCGGGTATTCCTTTCGAGGTCTGGCGATCCGAATGCCCTTATTCCTGGAAAAAGCTGTGATTCATCGGTGTGCGTGTGGGATTTACGCCTCCAGTCATTCGAGCGTGAAGCTTGGATCAGGCATGTTCTCCGCAAGGCAAGCGCGCCTGACTTTCGAGCCTATCTTGGTGAACGACTGAATGATCAGGGCTAAAGGCTAAACGCGGCTTGCCCTTGGATAAATCGCAATTTTGTGCTTTTCAGAGATTGTGGGGCGCGCTAGAAAGAAGAAATGATGATCGAAGCTTTGAAACGCAATTGGTGGGTGCCGGTTGTTAGAGGCATCTGTGGAATTATCTTCGGCCTTATGGCGTTCGCGTATCCGGGTCTGACGCTCGCGACGCTGGTGATATTTTTTGGAGCGTGGGTGCTGGTGGACGGCGTATTTCGCGTTGTAGGCGCGACCGCGGGTCGCGCTTCTGATCCAGATTGGGGTTTTCATCTGGTCATCGGAATTCTTGGGATTATCGTCGGACTTCTTACGTTCCGTGCGCCTGGAATAACCGCGCTAGCACTGATCATTTACATCGCGGCTTGGGCGCTGATGATCGGAGCGACTGAGATTGCGTTGGCAATCAAACTGCGCAAGGAGATTAAGGGCGAGTGGCTCCTTATCCTGATGGGGCTGTTATCAATTATTTTCGCCGTGCTGCTTCTCTGGAATCCGGCTCCGGGTGCGCTGGCTCTGCTTTGGCTCATCGCGTCATACGCAATCGTCTTCGGCATTCTGGCAATCTTTTTCGGCTTCCGATTGCGCAGCCTGCGCGGGCTGCTTCCTTCTTGACAGCAGGGCGCGACCATCTAGTTCAAGGCATCCTCGCGCGGGAATTTGGCGATAGGCGGCTTTTTCGCGCAACAAAGCCGGTTGCGTGTCAGTTTGTTGGAGAAAATACAGCTTAGTGCGATTGATTAAGCGATTACATTGCGGCGCTGCTATATGATCTCTTTCGATCTCACGCGTCGGATTCGCGACAGCGAAGAGAAGCTGATTTCTCTAACCACCCCACTTTTATGAACAAAGCTCCTCTCATTAAAAAGGCGCAACGAACAAATCGACCGCGCCCGAACGGAAGCGAACTTGATACGAGGCAACTGCTCGCAGCTTTGATGGCGTTCAAACGCGGTGATTTTTCAGCGCGACTGCCGGACGACTGGACCGGCGTGGCGGGCAAGATCGCGGATACATTTAATAACGTAATCAGAACCAATCAGCGCATGGCGAAGGAATTGGAGCGGATTGTGCATGTAGTTGGAAAAGAAGGCCGGATCAGACAGCGGGCGTCGCTCGGTGACGTGTCCGACTCTTGGGCCGATGTCATCAGATGCGTCAACGTTTTGATCGGGGACCTGGTTCATCCAATGAGCGAAATGGCGCGGGTGATTGGCGCCGTCGCGAAAGGAGATTTATCCGAAACGATGGCAACTCAGATCGAAGGCCGCCCATTGAAGGGGGAGTTTTTGCACACGGCCAAAACTGTAAATGCGATGGTCGGGCAGCTTGGCGCTTTTGCCTCCGAGGTAACCCGCGTGGCGCGCCAAGTGGGCACGGAAGGCAAGCTCGGCGGCCAGGCAAAAGTCAAGGGCGTCTCCGGAACTTGGAAAGATTTGACCGACAACGTGAACCTCATGGCGTCGAATCTCACTTCGCAGGTTCGCAACATCGCGGCAGTGACAACCGCGGTAGCGAACGGTGACCTTGCGAAGAAAATCACGGTGGACGTCCGCGGCGAACTCCTCGAATTGAAGGACACCATCAACAGGATGGTGGATCAGCTTCGTTCGTTCGCGTCGGAAGTGACACGGGTGGCGCGCGAGGTAGGCACGGAAGGTATTCTCGGCGGTCAGGCGAAAGTCGAAGGGGTTTCGGGGACGTGGAAAGATTTGACCGACTCGGTGAACTCGATGGCGTCCAACCTCACCTCGCAAGTCCGCAACATCGCGACGGTGACAACGGCTGTGGCCAATGGTGATCTCTCGAAGAAAATCACGGTCAAGGTCAAAGGCGAAATTCTGGAACTGAAAAACACCATCAATACGATGGTTGATCAGCTTTCGTCGTTCGCGGCAGAAGTCACGCGCGTGGCGCGCGAGGTCGGCACGGAAGGGAAACTCGGCGGTCAGGCCGATGTGAGAGGCGTTGCCGGCACGTGGAAAGACTTAACGGACAAGGTCAACCTCATGGCGTCCAATCTCACGGTGCAACTGCGCGACATGTCGAACGTGGCGACCGCTATTGCCAGCGGTGACTTGACCTAAAAAATCACTGTGGACGTGCGTGGCGAGATTCTACAAATCAAAAACGTCATCAACACCATGGTGGACCAGCTTTCATCTTTCGCATCGGAAGTGACGCGTGTGGCACGCGAAGTCGGTACGGAAGGAAAACTCGGTGGCCAAGCTGCTGTCCAGGGTGTCGCTGGAACGTGGAAGGACCTGACTGACTCGGTGAACTCGATGGCGTCCAATCTCACAGGACAAGTGCGCAACATTGCCGATGTGACGACGGCAGTGGCCAGTGGCGACTTGTCCAAAAAGATCACTGTCGATGTGCAGGGCGAAATTCTCCAGCTCAAGGACACGATTAATACGATGGTGGACCAGCTGCGCTCGTTTGCGTCAGAGGTAACGCGGGTGGCGCGTGAAGTCGGCACTGAGGGCAAGCTCGGCGGTCAGGCCAACGTGAAAGGTGTCGCCGGCACGTGGAAGGACCTGACTGACAACGTGAATCTGATGGCAGGCAACCTGACGAGTCAGGTGCGCAACATCGACGCGGTGATCGCCGCTGTGGCCAAGGGCGATTTGTCCAAAAAAATCACAGTGGATGTCAGAGGCGAGATTTTGGTCCTGAAGAACACCATCAACACGATGGTCGATCAGCTTTCGTCGTTCGCGGCGGAAGTGACGCGCGTCGCCCGCGAGGTCGGCACCGAGGGTAAACTCGGTGGCCAGGCCGATGTGAGAGGCGTTGCCGGCACGTGGAAGGACTTGACCGATTCGGTCAATTTCATGGCGTCGAATCTTACGACACAAGTGCGCAACATTGCCGCCGTGACGACGGCGGTGGCCACGGGCGATCTGTCTAAGAAGATCACCGTGGACGTTAAAGGCGAAATTCTCGAATTGAAGAATACGGTCAACACGATGGTGGACCAGCTGTCGTCGTTTGCCGATGAAGTCACGCGCGTGGCGCATGAAGTCGGCATGGAAGGCAAGCTCGGTGGCCAGGCGGTGGTGAAGGGCGTTTCGGGCACGTGGAAAGATCTAACGGACAACGTCAACTTTATGGCGTCGAATCTGACCGATCAGGTGCGTGGCATCGCCAAAGTGGTGACGGCCGTCGCAAATGGCGATTTGAAGCGCAAACTTTTCCTTGAAGCGAAGGGCGAAATTGCCGAGCTCGCCGAGACGATCAACAACATGATCGATACGCTCGCGACGTTCGCCGATCAGGTGACCACCGTGGCGCGCGAAGTGGGCGTGGAAGGAAAACTGGGCGGGCAGGCGAACGTGCCCGGCGCCGCGGGGACATGGCGAGATTTGACCGATAACGTCAACCGGCTGGCAGCAAATCTGACTACCCAGCTTCGCGCCATCGCCGACGTTGCGACGGCGGTCACGGAAGGCGATCTGACCCGTTCAATCCAGGTGGAAGCGCAAGGCGAGGTTGCGTTCGTTAAAGACAACATCAATGAAATGATCCGCAATTTGAAAGACACCACATTGCGGAATGAGGAGCAAAACTGGCTCAAGACGAATCTGGCAAAGTTCACCCGCATGCTACAGGGACAACGAGACCTTCTGACAGTTGGTAAATTGATCTTATCAGAGCTCGCCCCGGTAGTTACCGCGCAACACGGCGTGTTTTATATCATCGACAACTCGAATAAAGAGCCTGAACTTAAGCTCCTGGTGAGCTACGCGCACCGCGAGCGGAGAGGCGCAAAGAATCGCTTCAAATTCGGTGAGGGTCTGGTTGGGCAAGCGGCGCTGGAAAAACAACGCATTCTCCTGACCGATGTGCCCTACGGTTACGTAAAGGTGAGCTCCGGTCTGGGGGAGTCGCGCCCTGCGAATATCGTTGTCCTGCCGATTCTCTTCGAAGGCGAGGTCAAAGCGGTCCTGGAACTTTCGTCGCTCGAACGCTTCAACTCGACGCACCAGGCGTTTCTCGATGAGTTAGCGGAGAGCATCGGCATTGTCCTCCATACCATCGAAGCAAACACCCGGACGGAAAACCTGCTTAAGCAATCGCAATCGCTTGCGGCGGAGCTCCAGAATCGTCAGGAAGAGTTGCAGAAGACAAACGTTGAGCTGGCGGAAAAAGCGCGCTCCAATCTCGCGAAAGATCAATTTCTCGCCGCGCTCAGTCATGAGTTGCGCACCCCCCTTACCCCGGTGCTTGCGTCAACCCTCACACTCGAAAATGAGGACGCCGTGCCGGAGAATATTCGCGAATCACTGCGAATGATCCACCGGAACGTGGAGTTGGAGGCGCGGCTCATTGATGATCTGCTCGATCTGACGCGCATTAGCAAAGGCAAGGTGCAACTCAATTTTGAAGTCGTTGATACGCATACTCTGCTGCAAAATGCGCTGGAGATCTGTCAGCCGGAAATCGATCGCAAGCATCTAACGCGCTCGCTTAACCTCGGCGCACAAAAGGTGCATATGCGAGCAGACCCCGCCCGATTGCAGCAGATCTTTTGGAATCTGATAAACAACGCGGTGAAGTTTACACCGAGCAATGGCCAAATCATTATTGCCACCAGCAATGATTCCAGCGGACAACTGCGTGTCGAAATCGCTGATACCGGCCTGGGGATTGAGACGGAAGCACTGCCGAAAATTTTCGACGCGTTCGAACAAGGCGGCCGTTCTCGAATGGGTGGGCTGGGTCTCGGACTTGCGATTAGCAAAACCCTTGTTGAAGCGCATGAAGGAACAATCACCGCGCAAAGCGCCGGCCGAAACAAAGGCTCGACGTTCACATTAGTTTTTCCGACCTGTGAAAAAGCGGAGGCGCAAATTGTCCCTGCGGCTTTACCCAAGCTGCCGGAACGCCAGCCGATGCGCATTCTCCTTGTCGAAGATCACGAAGATTCGAACCGATCGCTTACGAATTTACTTCGTCGGCGCGGTTATCATGTGCAATCGGCGCTAAATTTTCAATCCGCCGTCGATCTAAGCGCGACCGAGGAATTTGATGTGCTCATTAGCGATCTCGCTTTGCCCGACGGTAGCGGCATCGACCTGATGCAAACGTTGCGGTCCGAGCGACCCGTTCTCGGAATTGCCCTTACCGGTTTTGGAATGGAGAACGATATCCGTAGAAGCCAGGAGGCCGGATTCAAGCATCACCTCGTCAAGCCGATCGATCTCAATAAGCTCGATTTGCTTCTTCAGGAGGGGGCAGCGGTACAACAGTTCAACGCTGGCGCGTAACAAGCGGCCAAAAAAATCGGTGGCTTTTACCGGCTTTTATGGTAGAAGGCCGAACACTGGAGCTCACTATGATTAACCCCAAAATCTCTTCGCTCGTATCAATTCTCACGGTCGCTTTCGTCTGCACATTCCCGCTGCTGACGCAAGCTGCGAATCTTTATCAAAGCAGAAATACGCATTTGGGTGTGTCGGGCAGCAACGTCAACGACATCAGCAGTGCATTCTGCTGTGGCGGCACGCTCGGATCGTTACTTACCAATGGCACCAGCAAGTACATCCTCAGCAACAATCATATTTTAGCGCGCCAAGATAAGGCAGCTCCTGGTGAAGATATTTCGCAGCCCGGTTTAATCGACAACGGCTGCCAACCGGCCACGATCGTCGCAGATTTTACTGCTGCTCCAAAACTCGGGTCAAATGTCGACGCTGCGATCGCACTGCTGCGGGACAGCCTGATGGATACCACCGGTTTCATCCAGGGCATTGGGACCATCAGCAGCGTGGTTAAGGCTCCGACAGTAGGTTTGGCGGTGGAAAAAAGTGGGCGCACCACAGGAACGACCACGGGAACGATCGGGTCGATCAATACCAGCGTGAACGTGCAGTATCAGATCCGTTGCGGCCAAGGTAAAAAATATGTCATCAGTTACACGAATCAGATCGTCATCAATGGCAGCGGCTTCAGCGCAGGCGGCGATTCAGGATCTCTCGTTGTAACCAGCAGTAGCTGTCACCAGTCGGTGGGACTTCTCTTTGCAGGAAGCAGTTCCTCCACGATCGCTAATCCCATCGGCGAGGTTCTGAATAAGGTCGGAACTGCGCTTGGACACTCGGTCAGTTTTGTTGGTGGGACTTGCACGAGTACAGTCGCGCAACCAACCGGAGGGCAGGGATTGGAACTTCCACAACAAGCGGTCGATCACGCAGGCAAGGTGTTGGAGCAAAACCGTCACGAGTTGATGTCTAAACCAGGAGTGCTTGGTGTTGGCCTCGGGGCGCTTGAGGATAATTCTGGAGCGGCGGTGATTGTTTACGAGGATAAAACAAGTTCCGCCAAACCGCAATTGCCCGAACGAGTCGATAATGTCCCTGTTCGGGTCATATTCACCGATCCGTTCATTGCCTTTTGATCTGGGGCCAATAATAATTCCCCGGCGCAAGCGTTAACAGCGGTAATCAGACTCTGCCCGCTCCACGGCGTTGCTTTCGAATTGATCGCGGGCGCTGTCGCGTGATTAAATCAAATGGCAGATGGGCCTGTAGCTCAGCGGCAGAGCAGGGGACTCATAATCCCTTGGTCCCAGGTTCGAATCCTGGCGGGCCCATTTTAATTTTCGATTTTCGATCGCCGATTTGCGATTCTCGATCTTGTGCGACGAGTCGGACGTTATGCTCTGATCGTTTTTGAAATCGCGGTCCTCAGCACGCTGATTTTGGCAACACGGTGCGCGAATTACCTAGACGTGTTTGTCGCTGGCAACGTTTACTTCACCGATGCGGACTGTTATGCGCGGATGACCCGAGTGCGGATGTGCATGGAACATCCCGGATTAATCGTACGTCACCATAATTTTGAAAATTTTCCTCAAGGAACAACTCCGCATACGACGGCGCCACTGGATTATCTCATCGTCGCATTAGCCGTTGCGCTGAAGCCGTTGACTGCCCATGCGATTGATTTTGCCGGCGCGGTAGTCTCACCGCTGCTGGCGCTGATTGGAGGTTGGTTTCTCTGGTGGTGGTCGCGGCAAATGAATTTCCGGTATCGCTGGGTCATGCTCATTCTCTATGCACTTTCCCCGATTCTCGTTCACGGAACCGAGCTGGGCCGGCCTGATCACCAATCATTGTTGATGCTCCTGTTGACGATCGCGATCTGCGCGGAATGGAGTTTGCGATCTGAGCTAACTTCGCGATGGAGTGCAATGAGTGGAATCGCCTGGGCGCTGGCCGTCTGGGTCTCAGCGTACGAATCGCTCGTTTTGTTTTTCATCGTGCTGGCAGTGGGCCTCGTACGAGATCGGAAGAGAATCTTCGCGAAATATCGGCAAAGCGGCTGGATTTGGTTCGCGCTGGTTATCGCAATGGTGTTTTTGATTGAGCGACGCATTCCATCGTTCGCGATCCTTCCAGCAAGCACAGTCTTTAAAAATTGGTCGCGCACGATTGGCGAATTAGCTCACGTCCCGCCGGCAAGTCCGATTTGGTTTGTTTGGGCGGGTTACATGATCGCGGTAGCGCCTCTGCTGATTTGGCTCGGCTTTTGGAAAACGAAGAGCAAGAGTCAAAGCGCGCCCGTTTTTGTTGTGGTTCTTTTGGTTGCGATTTACTGCCTGACGATCTGGCAGGCGCGTTGGGCATATTTCTTTTTATCCATCTTTGCGATTTCACTTCCAACCTTGCTCCAGCCGATCAGATCGCGCACGGCAGTTTGGATCGCGTTTGTATTGTCGCTGTTTCCAATTTTGCGCGATTGGGATGCACGTGTTTGGCCGAGCGAAGCGGAATATGCTCGCCGCATCGAACGGCGGAATGAATCGGTGCAGTTGCGCGATCTCGCGGTCACTCTCCAATCCGCAGAGACACGCGCATTTCTCGCGCCGTGGTGGCTTTCGCCATCGATCGGATATTGGTCGAGGCAACCTGCGGTTGCTGGAAGTTCCCACGAGAGTTTGCCCGGGATTGAGGAGAGCGCGCGCTTTTTCCTGAGCGAGGATTGGCAAACCGCGCGCAAGATTCTCGACGATCGTCGGGTGTCCTGGGTGATCGCGTACGATTTCGAACGTCTGGCGCGAAGTTCCGCCGCCCTTCTGGGTTCGGCGTTGCCCCAGCGGCCCATCTGCTTCGTGCTGGACAGAACGCCCGCTCAGGCGCCACAGTTCCTCATCTTTTCCGCGCAGAACGCGACCAGCAAACTTTACCGGACGATTGCTGAACGATAAAAATCATTGTCGCCGCGAGAATTCATTGACAGTTTCGGCGACTGTCACAATACTAGGCAATGTTCAAAAGATTCGTTGCACAAAAGCCGACGTCGTCGTTCGAAAAAGAATCGCCGAATTCGGATAAAGGTGGCAACGATCATCTGGCGAGCCGCGAACTAAAAACATCAACAACTAACATTCATCAAAAACCTATGGCAGAACACGGCGGCAAAGACATTCTTTCGAGCGATGTCGAAATCAAAGGCTCGATCAAGTTTCAAAAAGAACTTCACATCGACGGGAAAGTGGAAGGCGAAATCAATTCCGAGGGAGTCTTAACCATCGGTGAGAACGCCAACATCCGGGGTGAGATCAAAGCCAAAGCGGTCACGGTCTATGGGAAAGTGCAGGGCAATATCACCGTGTCCGAGCGCTGTGAGTTAAAGTCCAAGTGTACGCTGCAGGGCGATTTGAAGGCCGCGCGGCTCACCATCGAAGACGGGGCGACTTTTGTCGGCAAATCGGAAGTCACGACCGGAGCGCTTCCGGCAAAATCAACGCGACCTGAAGTGGTGCGGCAGGAGGAGCCGGTCAAAGCGGCTTTTGGAGGACGCGGATAAACAAAAGCTTCGCTTAGCATCCAGTGGCCAATTCCTCGCCTGTCAAACTCAGTGTGGAATGCCCGCACTGTGGTTTTCGGCAGATGGAATATGCAGCGGCCAAAAGCTCGATCTGCCGTCAATGCGGCCGTTATTTTCCCCCTTTTGCGCCCAAGAGCGGCCTGAAGTTGCGAGCCAAAGAAGAGCCGCCTGTGCCGCAAAATCCATCAATTCTCCAAAAATTTGAAGATCTTTGGAAACGGCAACGCACCTCGGTGATCGAGTGTTTTGAGTGCAAGCGAAAACAACAAGTCTGCGGCACGGCGACGTCTACCATTTGCCCGGCCTGCAGCGCTCACATCGATCTCCGTGATTACAAAATCAGCAGCGGCTTCAGCCGGACGATACGGACTTGCGGCAATGTACATCTCACGGCCAAGGGCGATTTGAGCAGCAGCAGCGTAATCTGCAGAGCGGCTTTGATCGAAGGCAAATTGCGAGGCGACCTCCACTGCCTGGGCACGGCGACAATTAATTATGCAGGGAAAATTCCCGGTCGCATCTCAGCCGCGCATATCATCGTCGAACGCAAGGCAGATGTGCACTGTTTTCGGCGAGTCCGGGCTGGCAGCATCGAAATCAAGGGGAAGATGTCCGGCGAGATTGTGGCCCAGACAATGGTCACCATTTGCAAGAAAGGTTCACTGGAAGGCACTGTCGCCGCCAAAGCATTCAGCGTTGAAAAGGGCGGCATTTTTTCCGGCCACCTCATCATTGGCCACGCCGATCTCACCCAAGGTGAATTATTGCCCGAACAAAAACCAGCCGGCGCCAGCAAAGCGGAGCACGACGTGACTGTCGCCGCTTCACAGCTGCTGCCGGCGACTTAATTTTGGGTCTCAATGCGAAGACTGCATCCGCGCAGTCCCTATCAAAAACTGGGTGGATACGTGCATCTGCCCCGTCTGATCGACAAGGCCAGACTGCATCACAAAGGATTGCTCGACGGCTACAACTATAAAACCGTTGGCTTCGATAAGCATTTGCTGGCGTTTCTAAAGCTCGACGGCGATGCCTTTGAGGAGGTCGCCAATAAACTAGAGAGCGATGCCGCGATTCTAAAATGGGTGCAGGAAAACGGCGCGAACCATTCCCCCGAAGCAATCGAACAGTGGAATCAAGCAATGATTTCCCGGTATCCGGACACGGCCGCGAAAAAGGCGCGTTTCCTCCATTTTCTCAAGAAGGCAGGAGGGGAGGGACGCAAAGACATTCGGACTTATTTCGACCTGATCGAATTTGATGAAGGCCGGTAAAATAACCAGCCTTCACGCAGCTACGGCGGGCAAGGCGAAGCACGAACGTGCGATTACGTTTTGATCTTGGCAAAAATCTCGTCCGCTTTCTGGAGCGTTTCCTTGCTTCCGATATCGAGCCATTTGCCTTTGAGCTCAAACGTCTTCACTGGTTTGCGCGTGTAAAGCCACTGCACGAAGCGGCCCGGTTGATCCGGGTTTTTACCGGCCGCGAGATAGGTCGTCAAAAGCGACAGCACTTCGGCTGAGTAATAGTAAAGAGCGATCGCCGCCAGCGTGCTCCTCGGTTTCTCAGGCTTTTCTTCAAAGCGGATGATTGTTCCCTCTGCGTCGATATCGATGTTGCCATATTTTTTGATCGCCTCCGTATCGCCGACGTCATAAACCGCGACCGTCACCTCTGTCTTTTTGGCGTACTCGACGAAATCGCGTAGCGATTCGGTAAACAAGTTGTCCCCGGCAACAATCAGCAAATTGTCACCGGTTAGATTTTCTCTGGTAACAGCAAAATTGATATCCCCGATCGCGCCCAGTTTATCTTCGTCACTCGTCGAGCCGTCGTTGATGATTTTGAATTTGCATTTGGGATGGCGCTCTTGATAACGCTCAGCCCAGGCTTGGAAGTCGGACGCGAACTTCTCATTCGTCACGATGTAAATCGTTTCCATATCCGGAACGGCGATGAGATTGTCTACAGTCCATTCAATAATCGGTTTGCCCCCGACTTCGAGTAGCGGCTTTGCCCTGTTGAGAGTGAGAGGATAAAGGCGTGTTGCGTAGCCTGCTGCGAGAATAATGGCGTTCATAAAAATAAAAGTGCGCCCAGCGAGGCACCGGCGGTCGGCTTCCTACTTACTTTGATTTGGCGCTACCGCTCAGAATTGCCCATTGCAGCTGTTGCTGGATGGCCGCGATGCGGTGCGAATCGGTGATCTTGGCGTGGGTGGACCGATCCATGATATAGAAAGTATCGATGGCTGCACCGTCCTGCGTATTGATCCGTGAAAGTGCGATCAACACGTTCTCGCGATCCAGACAGCTTAAGATGTCATATAGCAAGCCAAGCCGGTCGGGCGCCTGGATTTCAATCAGCGTGTAAGTGGGGTGCGTTTTATTGTCGATGGCGATGCGTGTCGGAAATTCGATCGCTGGTGCGAAACGGCGACGGCTTTGGCGCATGGCGCGCTCGATCAGTGGAAGGAAATCGAATTTTTCGTCCTCGAGCGCGCGGCGCAAAGTTTGTTCGACCGTTTCAAAATGACCGGGGTCGGTGACAGCGCATCCCTTAGTATCGCACACACGAAAAACGCTAAGCACAATGTAGTCTGCCCGGGAAAAAATATCTGCGCTTAGAATGTTGATCGGCACGACAGAAAACGAGCCGGCAATTTTGGCCAGCAACTGCTGGCGTTCCCAGGTCCAAAAACTGACGACACTGTGACCCTCGTCGGGGAGAGATTTCCATCGCATAGCTGGTGCCAGCGGATACTCTCCAGGGCTGGACACGTTCTGCAGAAAGCTGCGCAACAGCCTTAGATGTTCGATGATTTCGGGCACCTCGCTGGCGCGAAAATAATTGTCTGGCATTAACTCAAAATGCGCATCGATTTCATCAGCGTAATCTGGTGAGAGATTTGCTGCCACTGAGGCTCGCAGGCTCTCGCGCTCGATCGTGGTTTGTTCGTAATAAGATTGGCGGTCGGCCAGGTAACGGGAGGTTCTGTCGAACAATTGCCAAACAAGCGACTCTTTCCAATCGGACCATGCCTCTGCGCTCGTGCCTTGGCCGTCGGCCAAAGTAAGCAGCATCAGTGCGTCGAGGTTCTTCTGATTTCTTACGATGTCGGCGAATTCCACCACGGTGGCGGGATCATCAAGATTTCGCTGTTGCGCCATTCGGGAGAGGGTGAGGTGGTGATCGACCAGCAAGATCAGTGATTTGCGCTGCTGAGATGACAACTGCAGGCGAGTGGCAACGCGCTGAGCGAACAGCGCGCTCGCTTCCGAATGCGGCCGTGCGCCGACGGCCTTCCCGGTGTCGTGCAAAAGCAGAGCCAGATACAAGACAAAGGGGTCTTCGATTCGTTTAAAGATTTCGCGATAGGCGGTGAGCTTCGGATCATCGATCTGGGTCAGCGCATCGAGCTTGTCGATGCAGACCAGCGTATGTTCGTCGGCGGTATAACGATGGAGAAACTCATGCTGCACTAGACAGGTGAGCTGGCCAAACTCCGGTATATATCGGCCCAGGAAATCGACGCGGTGCATCATTCGCAGAATGCGCCCCACTTCTCCTTTCCCCGACAGGATCATTTTAAAAATCTCGCGGGGCCCGCGTGCATATTGATACGTGCGCGTGACATAATGGAGGCTCCGGCTGAGCAGATCTGCCAGTTCCGGACTCAATTCCAGACCGTGTTCCTGCGCCAGTTGGAACGCACGAATCATTTGCTCGGGATCCCTGCGAAAAAGGTCGCGTCGAATCGGATACAGTTGTTTCTGGCGAATGAAAAATGAATCGCCGATCGCGGTCTTATCCGATCGGATCAACGGAAGAAAACTGAAAAGCGAACGTGTCTTGTTTGTGGCATATCCGCTGACAAATTGCGCCGTGATTCGTTCGCTGACGCGAAAGATGTTTCGAGTGTGCTCGTAATAATCGCGCATGAGCGCTTCGCTGCGGAGCTGGCCATTGCCAGGAGAATAATGGAGCCGCTTCGCGATTTCCTCCTGGAGGTTGGTGTGCAGAATGTCAGTGGCGCGCCCCGTTGCATAGTGCAAATCCGTGCGCAAGCGCAGGAGAAAATCGTAAGCTCTCTCGATCCGTCGCTGGTCGGTCTCGCTCAACCAATCTTTACCCACAAGCTGATTGGTGCTCAACGCGCCCTCTTTGAAATACGTCATCCAGAGAAGATTTTGATAATCGCGAAGCCCGCCACAGCCGCTCTTTACGTGTGGTTCCTGCAAATAGACGCTTTCGCCGAATTTCTTGTGGCGCGCGACCTGATCTTGCATGCGCATTTCCACGTATTCTCGCTCATGTCCTTCCACGCACTTGGAACGGAAGTGCTCGCGGAATTGCTCCGCCAGTTCTGCGTCGCCGGCTAGAAATCGCGACTCAAGCATGGCGGTTTTCGTGAGCATATCGCGATTGGCCTGCGCAATCGCTTCTTTGATCGAGCGAGTGGAATGTCCAACTTTGAAACCGCTATCCCAAAGCAGATAAAGCACCTGCTGCACCATCTCCTCGAGATGTGGTGAAATTTTTCTCGTGCCCTCGCCGTGCAAAAGCATGACGTCTATGTCGCTAAATGGATTGAGCTCGCCGCGCCCATATCCGCCCAGAGCAACGAGAGCGAGCGGGGTACGGGAGGCTCCCCGGCGAGTAGCAGTGGCCGCCGCCCCAAAGACGTATTGCAGCAAAACATCGATAAGCTCCGCCCGTCGCGCGCAAATCTCGCGGCCGCCTCCTCCCGCCTGGTGTTTCAAGCGTAACCGATGTTCTTCGACTTTGAGAAATTTTTTGTAAAGCGGCAGGACCTCGGTGGGACGCGTTCCTCCTGTAGCAGCGAGCCGATTCGCTGCGTGCGCCAGAACTTGCTCAAGATGCCGGGACATCAAATTTTAGATTTTCGATTGGCGGTTTTCGATTTGGCTACCCCAATCGGAATCTAAAACTTAACGCTGAAAGTCAAAAAAGCCCACCCGCAGCGGCAGCGCAAACAATCTATCAAATCTCGATAGCGTAGCGCTTCATTTTGTTGTAGAGCGTAGGGCGCTGGATACCGAGAAGTTCCGCCGCCTTCTTTTTGTTACCGTGGCACTCGGCCAGTGCTTGAAGGATTGTGTTCCGCTCGACGTCGTCGAGACTTTGCACACCAGTTCGCGCCGGAGCGCCACGTCCCGTCTGTTGCAGCGCTGTGGGCAACTGGATTTCGGCGGGCAATTCTTTTACCCCGATGAGGCCCTGCCGCGCCAGCACGACCGCATATTCGATCGCGTTTTGTAGTTCTCGGACATTTCCCGGCCACGCGTAATCCAGCAGTTTCTGGAAGGCCTCTGGCGCGATGTCCGGTTCAGGCTTGCCGAGTTGCTGAGAAAACTGCCTGAGAAACAAAGCGATGAGAGGAGGAATGTCTTCCTTACGCTCACGGAGTGGAGGCATCTCGATTTGAAATGTGTTGAGCCGGTAGTACAAATCTGACCTCAGTCGGTTCTCCGAGAGCGCCTGCGCGATTGGCCGATTCGTGGAAGCAATCACACGAAAGTCTGCTTTCAGAATCTCTGTACTGCCAAGATGCCGATACTCATGCTCCTGCAACACACGCAAAAGACGCGTCTGTAGATCCGCTGGCATATCCGATATTTCGTCGAGGAAAAGCGTGCCGCCGTCCGCCGTCGCGATCATTCCGGGAAAATCGTTCACCGCTCCGGTGAACGCTCCCTTCAGATAACCAAAAAGTTCGCCTTCGATCATTGTTTGCGGAAATGCGGCGCAATTCAGTTTTACCATTGGCTTTTTCGCGCGCCGGCTGCGAGCATGAATCATGTTCGCGATCACCTCCTTGCCGACGCCGCTTTCGCCGACAACGAGCACGTTCGCATCCGATGGCGCCATGGCATCGATCAATTCCTCGATCTCCCGCATCGGTTTGCTTTTAAAAATGGGCGTGGGCTGTGCCCGGGCGATTTCCAAGCGCTTTTCGAGTTGCTCTGTTTTCTCGCGAAGTTGTGCTGCTTCGCGCAGAAGGAACTGCTTTTCTAACGCTTTCTCGATCAAACTAAGCAATTCTTCGGGCGCGTATGGTTTGCTGATGAAATGATAGGCGCCGCGCTTCATCGACTCGATCGCGTTGTGCAATGAATCGTGTGCGGTCAAAATAATGACCGGCAGATCCGGGAGCTCAGTCTTGATCCGGTCGAGCGTTTCCAATCCGTCCCCGTCGGGTAACTGCAGGTCGAGCAAAACGAGCGCGTGCGATTTGGTTTTCAGCAATTTCAATCCCTGCGAAGCGTTGGGCGCAGTATCGACCTGGTACCCATGTCGCCGCAGAAGGGCCTCGAGCGTCATAAGAATCGGCCGCTCGTCATCAATGATCAGGACGCGATGGTTCTCGGTTTTCATTTCAGGACTTGGCGCTGTTCGTAATACGCATCACCCACCGGCTCCAGTTGCCCAAAAAGGCGAGCGTGATACCGCGTCTCAAGCGCTTTCATTCGACCCGTCTGAGGCCGACAGGATGAGGGTCGTGATAAGCGTCGAGGCGTTTGGATCGTATTGAGCATGTATTTCGCCACCGTTGGCTTCCACGATAACCCGGACACGATTCAGGCCAAGACCATAATGACCGCGGTTGATGTTCCGGAGCGGTTCGCGGCCCCAATTTTCGGTTGATCCTTCAAATCGCACTTTGGGTTCATGAAGCGTAAACATGAATCGGTTTTTATCTATCTTCGCCGTGAGAACAAGCGCACTTTCACCGCGCTCATGCTGAAAAGCATTCTCAAAAAGCTCGATGAAGGCCTGCTGCAAAAGTTCAGGATCGACATTCAACACCACGTTGCCCGGCTGAACATCCCAGACGATTTGGTCGCTCTTCTGTGGATGCTCGCGGCCGATTCTTTTGCGCAGATCCTCGACAAAATCAGCCGCCCGGTACGAAATGAGATTGGCTTTTACTTTGCTCAATTCCCTCGACAGCTTTTGCAAAGTCGAGCTCAGTCCCGAAATCATTTCGCGCAGGTGTATGATCTCGCCCTTGAGCACCGCATTCTCCGCCAACTCACCGATGTAGGTCGACTGCAGCTCAATGGCATTTAAATTGTTACGCAGGTCGTGGCTGAGCTGCCGGATAAAACGAACAGCGTCGCTCCACGGGACGCTGATCTCCCGGCCCTTCCGAGACTCTTGTGCCATATCAGAGGGTACTGTGACGTAACACGTAGCGCTTTACAATGCGTCCAAGGAGCGACGGCTTTCCAGCCGTCACGTATTAATGCGCCCGGCTGGGAAGCCGTCGTTCCCTGTTAGCCGAGCGAAAACCTGTCATCGACCGTTTCTTGGCCCGACGTGACACGGACATGTGGATCATTGCTCGCTAGGTGTCGCAGCACATGAAAAACATCTTCGGGGTCTGCATCGATGGAACGTGCAATTTCTTCCGCGGTCTTTCCACTTCCGGCTGCGAGCTTCTCGCGCACTTGCTTTTGGAGTTGTAGCAATTTGGTCGCCGCCTTTTTTCCGGCCTCAACGCCGGGCTGATCATAGGCATTAATATCGACCAGCGATGCATAGAAACCGACGGCGCGCTCATAAAGCGCGATTAGCACGCCGATGTTGAACGGGTCCACTCTGGGAATACTTAGAGTGACCGATTCGCGGCCGCTTTCATACAGGGCACTTCGCGTTCCACGCAAGAATCCGTGAAGATAATCGCCGCTGGTAATTCCGTCTTCGACCTCGATCGCCGGGCTGCGCCGGTCCTCGTCAACTTCGATGAAAGTTACGAAGAAATTCAACACGCCGTCGCGCAATTGCTGGACATAAGCGTGTTGATCTGTGGAGCCCTTATTGCCGTAAACCGCAATTCCCTGATGCACCATGTTTCCACCGAGGTCCTTTTCTTTTCCCAGCGACTCCATCACCAGTTGTTGCAAATACTTGCTGAACAATGCTAGCCGATCTTTGTACGGAAGGATCACCATGTCCTTTTTGCCTCTGCCGTTACCAGCGTAATACCACATTGACGCCAGAAGCATCGCCGCGTTTTGCGTTACGTCCGGTATGCGGGTCCGCTCATCCATCGCCGCTGCGCCCGCGAGAAAATTGTCGATGTCAAAACCTTCCAGCGCCATGGGAATAAGCCCCACCGCGCTCATCACCGACGTGCGCCCACCAATCCAATCGTACATTGGAAACCGAGCGAGCCATTTGTTCTTCTCGGCATATTTATCTAGGTCGCTGCCAATTTCAGTCACCGCGACCGCGTGGTTCCCAAATTGAAGTCCCTTCGTTGCGAATTTTGCTTCAGCTTCGAGCATTCCATTGCGTGTTTCCCTTGTCCCGCCGGATTTGGAAACGACGATTACGAGCGTCTGCGAAAGGTTATTGTTCGCCGCGGCGATTCCGTCCCGCCGTACGGCGGACGGATCGATCTTGTCGAAGACGCGATCGAAACCGTCTGGGTCAGTGTTATCAAAAAAGTAGATGTCCATCAGATCGCGCGATGATCCGAGAGCGTCGGCCACGAATTGCGGTCCGAGCGCCGAGCCGCCGATGCCTATGAGCAAAATATGTTCAAAGCGTTTTCCGTTTCCGGCCGTGATTTTTCCGGAGTGAACGTCCGCCGCGAATCTTTTGACGCGCTTGATGGTTTCTTCAATCTCCGTGCGGATCTCCGCGGTGGGTGCAAGCGCCGGGTTCCGGAGCCAGTAATGGCCGACCATCCGCTTCTCATCCGGATTGGCGATTGCCCCCGACTCCAGCTCGCGCATCGCCGCGAATGCTTTCTCAGTAAGCGGCTGCATTTTCTCGAAGAAATCATCCGGGAATCTCATCCGGCTGATGTCGATGGAAAAAGCGAGATCGCCGTAGTACAAGAAATATTGCTGGAAACGCTGCCAGAGGGAGGAGGAAGCCATTGTGCCAATGATGCGAAGACCGCCCAATATTAAACGACAAATGGACGCTCTTTTGCAATATCAGTTCTAGAATCTGTGAATCTAAACAAAACGTGAAGCCCGTTGCACAGCCCCTTTGGTTTGCGTCTCGGGTGGCGCTTCGCTTGGCGTCGGCCGATCCATTCTCTTGGAAATACGCAGTGTAGATCAACTATTCTTCCCGAGATTTGCACATTCTCTCATTGCAGGCTTTAATCGCGGCCATAACTTCGCCGTATGATTATTCGCAGTCACGCGAACACAGGCATGCTGCATTTGTTTTCTGCACTCGTCGCCTGCGGCCTTGTGGCGGCCATTTTGTTCGTTGGCCGAACGATCGCCATTCATGTCGAGCAAAGTACGCTTCCTTCAACAGCTCCCGAGCTATTTTCGCTAAAGAATCAGGGCCTTGCCTTCCAACGTGCCGCGGCTCGTGCACAGGACGTGTTACCGCTTTATGGTAGCTCAGAATTGGTCATTCCTCCAGTTCCAGAAAAGGCGAGTAGGTTCTTTCGCACTGCACCAACGGGTTTCCAAGTTTCGCCCGTGGGCAAGCTAGGTGCGACCTCATTGACGATTTTGCAAAAATTCGGCGCCCTCAGTTCGGATCTACGCGGCAAAAACGTCGTCATCTCACTTTCGCCTGAATGGTTTTTGGTTCAAGTCACTAGGTGGGACTGGTATAAAGGGAACTTTTCGCTGCTCGCAGCCAGCGAAATGACGTTTGGTAGCGCTCTGGATTTCCAGCTGAAGCGAGACATCGCTTTACGCATGCTGCAGTGTCCAAGCACGCTGGAAAAAAGCCCGTTACTCGAATTCGCGTTGAGGCGGCTCGCTTCCGGGTCATGGCTCGACCGAGTCTTTTTCTGCGCACTTTGGCCGATCGGGAAAACGCAGATTGCCTTACTGGAGTTGCAGGATCATTTTGCCGCGCTGAGTTACATTCTGCATGATACCAAACCAACTCCGCGGCGCCACCTAGAAATGATTAACTGGTCGGAACTCGTTGCACAAACGGAACGCAAAACCGCCGATCAGAACAAAAACGAACAAAAAGCATTGGACCTCGACGAGCAAATAGCCCCTGGTCGTCGGGACGCGGGGTTTCTCAAGCGCATGGACGCGGCACCCGGATGGATAGATTTGGAATTGCTATTGCGTGTGCTGGCGAGGATTCAGGCCCGGCCGCTCCTCCTAAGCATGCCGATCGCCGGGCAGTCTTACGATCAGAGAGGCGTTTCGCGGAAGGCCCGCGAAAGCTATTACAAAAGGATGCGTGCGGTAGCGCAGCGATACCAATCTCCGCTGGTTGAATTTGAAGACCATGACAATGACTCGGCTTTTCTTGACAGCCAGGAAGACCACCTCACTGGAAAAGGCTGGATGTTTTACGATCGTGTTCTAGATGATTTCTTTCACGGGCGTATCCCACCAATCTAACAGAATATATTTAGTCAAACGGCGTCGTTTATGATACTGCGCTACCTTATTAAATGATGACTGCCAGCTTCTCTGACAAAGTATTACAACTTCTGGCTTCCGTTGCGGAGACCGACGAGGTCTTCACCAACCTTGATCTACCTCTTTACGATCGTCAGGTGCTCGACTCAATGAGAACGGTTGAACTGATGGTAACGATCGAGAAGGAACTCGGCATCAAGGTTTCCCCAGCAGAATTCGAGCGTGAAAGCTGGAGAACGCCGCGTGACATCATCGCTGACCTCCAGCGGCGGCTGCACGCGTGACCTGGATCGAGAACCATCCGATGTTGCGGCGATTGCTGCTGATTCTGTATTACTTCGCCGTTATCGCGGGCTTGATACTCATGTATGGCCGTGGTGACTTCTCCACACCGCCCTTTGTTTATCAAGGTTTCTGAATGAATCTGCTCGAACGAATCGATCATTGGGGCACAGTGTCCCCGGACGCGATTGCACATGTTAGCGACGACAGAAGTTTGACCTACGGCGAGCTGTGCAGGCGCTCGGATGCTCTTGCTCTTTATTTAGCAGAGCGTTTCGGCGATGATCGCGGGCCGATCGCAGCGCTCGGGCATCGCGAACCAGAAATGCTAATCGCGTTCCTTGGCTCGGTGAAATCGGGCCGACCTTACGTGCCGATCGACACGGTATTTCCACGGCAGCGCATCGACAAGATCGTGGCAATTTCGCGTGCAGCCTTGATCCTCACGCCGCAAGAGACCGCACAATTCTCCGCCACGGAGGCGCGCGCTCCCGCCAACTGCCTGCAGCGAGACGACCCGTTTTATATCCTTTTCACGAGCGGCAGCACGGGTGAGCCGAAGGGCGTCGTCATTAGCCTCGCTTGTTTGGAACATTTCATCGCTTGGATGCTAGCAGAGCAAAAATTCCTCGAGCAGGGCGAGATATTTTTGAACCAGGCACCATTCTCATTCGATCTCTCGGTGATGGACCTGTATTGTAGCCTTGCTACTGGAGGCACGCTATTCAGCATCAGCCGCGACCTTGTGGCCAAGCCGAAAGCGCTTTATCGCACGCTGGGCAGCTCCAACGTGACCACATGGGTTTCCACGCCGTCCTTTGCACAGATGTGTCTGGTGGAGGAGAAATTTGGAGAGGCAATGCTTCCTCACGTCCGCCGCTTTCTCTTTTGCGGTGAAACGCTCGCGCCGCAGACCGCTGCGCTTCTACTGGAGCGTTTTCCCGGCGCCGAAGTTTGGAACAGTTATGGCCCGACTGAGGCGACCGTCGCCACGACTTCCGTGCGGATAGGTCGTACGATCCTGGAAAAATATTCGCCCTTGCCCGTAGGACGCCCGATGCCTGGGACCGAAGTCTTCGTCATGAATGAAAGGGGTGAAGCTCTGCCGGCAAACAAACGAGGCGAGATCGTCATTGCGGGACCGAATGTCAGTCCCGGCTATCTTGGACGCCCCGATCTCACCGCGGCAGTCTTTTTTCAACATGGCAGTCAGCGCGCTTATCGTACGGGCGATTTGGGACGATTTCATGACAAACTGCTTTTTTTTGAAGGGCGCATCGATGAGCAAATCAAGCTCTATGGCTATCGTATCGAACTCGGTGATATCGAAGCGAATCTCCGGGCACTGTCGCTCGTGAGGGACGCGGTCGTAATTCCAGTAATCAAAAACGGCGCGGCCCAGTCGTTGGCCGCCTTTGTGGTGCTCAGTAAGCGGGGCGAGGAATCGGATTTCGAATTGTCGCATACGCTCCGAAAACAACTCGGCGAGCGATTGCCCAACTACATGTTGCCACGCAAATTTGTTTTTCTGGATGCGTTTCCGATGACGGCGAATGGGAAAGCCGACCGAGCGAGGCTGGCCCAGTCGTTGTGATTCCTTACGCCGATTTCACCTATTTTGGACTGCTGCTTTACGCGGTCGTTCCCACGCTGATCCTCGGCGTTTTTGGCCGCGCCGGCTGGCGCTGGGCGCTCTTCGTGACCGCCGTGGTGCTGATCATACAGTATCAGGGGCTGTTAAACATCCGTTCCGATTTTCCGGTCCGCGAAATCTGGATCGTTATCGGGTTTGCCGCCTGGCAATGGGCAACGGTGCGTGCGTTTGCGAGCGCTGGTGCGCGAGGAGCTTGGCTGTTTTACGCCACGGTCGGGGCAAGCTTGCTTCCACTGGCAGCGACCAAATTTTTGCCGGTCATCTCGCCCGGAAGTCAGTTTGGGTTTCTCGGCATTTCCTACATCACATTTCGCGCGTTGGATATCGTGTTTTGCCTCCGGGACAAGGTCATCTCTGTGCCCGGCACGGTCGACCTCTTCATGTTTCTGTTTTTTTTCCCCACGACTTCTTCCGGACCCATCGATCGCTACCGGCGTTTTGCTAGCGATTGGAGAAAAACGCGAACCCGCGCTGAATTCCTGGTAGATCTCGACGGTGCCGTGCACCGCATTTTTCGTGGATTTTTTTACAAATTCATACTCGCCGCGCTAATCAAGCAATACTGGCTGGACCGCGCAGCAAGCAGTGGGAGCTTCGGCGCACTGCTCAGTTACATGTATGCTTACAGCCTATATTTGTTTTTCGATTTTGCCGGTTACAGCGCTTTTGCCATTGCTCTCAGTTATGTCTTCGGCGTTCATACCCCGGAGAACTTCGATCGGCCGTTTCTGGCCAGAAACATCCGCGATTTTTGGAATCGCTGGCACATTACGCTTTCGTTTTGGTTTCGCGATCATGTTTATATGCGCTTTCTGCTTGCGGCTACGCGCGGACAGTGGTTTGCGAACAAACACACTGCCGCCATCCTGGGATATTTTCTGGCGTTTGGATTAATGGGCTTGTGGCATGGAATCGAGCCGCACTACATTGTTTACGGGCTCTACCAGGGGATCCTGCTCTCAGCGTTCCACATTTTTTCTACCTGGGATAAAAAGCATCGCTATCGGCCGGATGGGCTGCTTTCGCGTGCGCTGGCTGTTTTTCTAACTTTCAACTTTGTTTGCTTCGGACTGCTCATCTTTTCCGGGCGCATTGGCGCCCCGCCGCTATCGCATCATGCGGGCGAAGTTGAACTGGTCGCCTGCTACGGAATCTCTGGCTGGGCTTGGGACAACTACCAGCCAAAGGCCAAAGTCAATGTCGATCTTTGGGATGGCGAACATTACTTGATGACAATCCCTGCCAATCAGTTCCGGCAGGATCTCGCGGATGCAGGTTACGGAAACGGTCAGCATGGCTTTCGGATCGCAACGCCGCTGCTGGTCAAAGACGGCCACTCACACGAAATCCATTTTCGCATTGCTGGGACAAAACAAGAGCTGACCAATTCGCCTCAAGTAATTGCTTGCCCGTAACGTAACTCTCCAAACGGAATTGAAGAGATCGTTTTCGGTGATGGTGCGGTTCGGTCCGAGCGCACTGCCAATTCCTCCGACGAGAACGATGCGCTCCCCAATCGGGTTTCGTATTTCGCTCACATGTGTTCGATGACGTTGTCGCCAAACTCGCTGCATTTGATTTCGGTTGCGCCGTCCATTAGCCGCGCGAAATCGTACGTGACGCGCTTGCTAGCGATCGCGCCACTGAGCCCTTTCAGAATCAAATCAGCGGCTTCCTTCCATCCCATGTAACGAAACATCATTTCACCGGAAAGAATGACCGAGCCGGGGTTCACCTTGTCCTGATTCGCATACTTCGGCGCGGTGCCGTGGGTCGCTTCGAAAACGGCGTGACCAGTGATGTAGTTAATATTTCCTCCGGGCGCGATGCCGATCCCGCCCACCTGCGCAGCGAGCGCATCGCTAAGGTAATCGCCATTCAGATTCAGCGTCGCGATCACGTCAAAATCTTCCGGGCGCAGCAGCACTTGTTGAAGCGCGTTGTCCGCTATTGCATCTTTGATCACGATCCCGGCTCCCGGTTTGCCCATGGGAATCTTGCACCAGGGGCCGCCATCGATCTCTTCGGCGCCGAAGTATTGTTTTGCGATTTCGTAGCCCCAATCGCGAAAGGCGCCTTCGGTAAATTTCATAATGTTGCCCTTGTGCACGAGCGTCACACTCTTGCGCTGGTTCTTGATCGCGTATGAGATCGCGCTATGGATCAAGCGCACGCTGCCGGCGCGGCTGACCGGCTTGATGCCGATTCCTACGCAAACTTCGTCACCTTCCAGCGCGCCGACTTTTTTCCAGAAATCTGCCGCTTTTTTCCTCGTGCCGAAGCGAATTTTATCGAACTGCTCAGGAAATTCCTTTTGCATGAAATCCAGAAACTTTTGCGCCTCGGGCGTGCCGGCGGCGTACTCGATTCCAGCGTAAATGTCTTCTGTGTTTTCCCGAAAGATGACCATGTTTACTTTCTCCGGATGCTTGAGAGGCGAGGGGACCCCTTTGAAGTACTGCACCGGCCGCAGGCACACAAAAAGATCGAGAAGCTGCCGCAGTGCCACGTTAAGCGAGCGAATGCCGCCGCCGACCGGAGTGGTCAGCGGACCTTTGATGCCGACCAGATATTCGCGGAATGCTTCCACGGTATCATCTGGCAACCAGTCATCGAATTTGTCTTTCGCCGATTGACCGGCAAAAACTTGAAACCAGGCGATCTTCTTCTTTCCGCCAAACGCTTTCTCGACCGCGGCATCGAACACGTGTTCGCTCGCCGCCCAGATGTCCGGCCCGGTGCCATCTCCCCGAATGAAAGGAATGATAGGCTGATTCGGGATACGCAATTGTCCTTTGTCGATCGAAATCTTGTCGCCGGATGGCGGTGTGACGTTTGTGTAAGACATAAGCCCTCAATTGTAGCGGCAAGCGTGACGCCCGCAATGTCGGCTGTGCTCAGTCGCAAGGGAAGAGATGATGACGCCGGAGCGGAAGTGAGACGTGAGGCCGCTTCTTTGTGGGTAGTTTTTGCGTTTGGTCGCGCGGCCTCGATTTTCATTTCCCGACTGCGCGCGTCTTGAATGTGCGTGGTTGATCTGAAAATAAGGCGAGAAATCACCACCCTTAGGGCGGCCGCTTGAGCGGAGACTAACAAAGTCTGGCTTTGGTTTCTCATTCGTCGTTCGTTATTCGCCGTTTCTACGGTCTGTTGTGATTTGTGGCGCGGCGAGTAAGTTCGCCGGGTGCAACGATTCCGGGGTTTTACATTGATCGAGATCGTCCTTGCGATCTCGATACTGATGTTGCTGCTTTTGCTGGCGGTGCCGAGTCTGCACGGCGTATTCACAAATAGGCGGCTGAAAAGTTCTTTGGACGGGTTCAACAATCTCGTCCGCGAAGCCCAGCAGCGCACTGTGAGCGAGCGGCGCCCTTATCTCATTGTCTGGCGAAAGGACGATGTCATCCTGCGCCCGGAGACTTTCGCGAAAGGTGAAAGGGTCAAGCCGACAGCGCAATTTCAGCTTGTTCGCGGAGAAGTCTTGAAACTGTCATTGCCAGCAGCGTTGACAAAGAAGTATCCAGCCGAATGGATTTTCTGGCCGTCGGGAATATGCGAGCCGGCAGCGGTCCAGTTCAACGGCCCGGCTGGATCGTGGACGGTAAATTACTCGCCCTTGGCAGTGCAACCGGAACTTACAGATTATGCGGCGCGATAACGGGAGCAAAATTCGAGATTTCTGTCGCGCTTTCGCGCTTTATGAGGTGGTCCTCGGTGTGGCGATTTTCGCCGTCGGCGTGTTGGCGCTCGGGCGAGCGGTGGAAAATTGCCTGAGTGCGAGCACACTCAACGCAGAAGAAGAAGCTGTGCGTGAGATACTAGCCAACCGTATGGCGGAAGTTCAGGCCGCGCCTGGTTTCCCCGATACGGCCAAGGAATTCAAGATCGACAGCGGTTTTGGCGTTGTAACCTTGATCCAGAAAAGCGCGCCGGCTGATTTGGTCGAACCGAATAATACGCGGCTGAACGGGATCAATCTGGTGACCTTGACTGCGCAGTGGGAACGTCGCAGGGCCCCGCAATCGAAACAGATCAACTTTTATGTCTATCGTCCCGGGTAATAGCAGGGTGCAAATTAGAGATTCGAGATTCGAAATCCGAAATTCCCGCGGTTTCACGCTGCTGGAGATCATACTAGCCATGGCGATTCTCGGCATGATGTCGCTGGCGATTTACCGTTTTGTGCAATCGAATCTGATCGCCATGCGCGCTTCATCTCAGGCAAGCGCGGCTGAGGCGCCATACGGCGGGTTGCGCGATTTATTAACCGAGCAATGGCAAGGTCTGCCCCAAGGACGCGGCGGTCTCAGCGGAGAACCTTTCAAGCTAAACGATCGTCAGCGCGACGAGATTAGATGGAAATGCAGCGCCGGATCGGGATTACTGACGCGGTACGCGGGGGGCGAATTCATGGTGCTGTTGCGGTTGCAGCCCCAAAGCGAGAAGAGCGACCAGCTTGATCTGGGGCTTTTGCGCAAGCCAGCGGACGATACCGGCGCCGGACCCGAGCGCGAAAGCTGGGTACCGTTGATTAAGAATGTGCGCAGCCTGCAAATTGGTTATTTCGAACCTCGACTGAACAGCTGGGTGGACCGCTGGACAGACTCGGCGCGACTGCCTCGCCTGGTGAAATTAACTATCGGACGCACTGATAGCTCTGTGCCGTGGGAAGCGATTATTCCCATAAGCCGAACGCCATTTTGAACGATGAAAGCTTTTAGTCCGAAATTGGAAATTCGAAATCCGAAACTGACCTCTGGCGCAGCGCTGATGCTGGCGCTCTGGGCGCTGTTTATGCTTAGCGCAATGGTGACTTCCTGGGCAGTCGATATTCAGTCGCGCCTCACTCTTTCCAGCAATGCCAACCGCGTTTTGAGCGCAGAAGCGATGGCGTGTTCGGGCGCGGACGTTGCGCTGCATCCGGCCATAAGTCCCAGCTCGCCAAACTTGCACCGGCAAATCGGAAGCGAAGGTTACGACACTCACATTGCAGGCGAGGGCGGCCGCTTGAATCTGAACTGGCTGACCGCAGGGGAAGACCCGGTGCGCCTGGATATTTTGCGGAGATATCTCGAGCTCAAAGGTGTCGATCTTAATGATCGCGATACGATGATCGATGCGCTGCTGGATTGGGTGGAAGCAAATACCGGGCTACATCGGTTGAACGCCCCGCCGGAGACGGACGAGTATCGTCCGCCGCACGCGCCGCTGGGCTCCATGGACGAACTCAAGGAAGTCGCCGGATGGAAAGAATTCACTTCGCGGCCGGGCTGGGCCGATGATTTCACGATCAACAGCACAGGGCCGATCGATCTTGCCTGGGCATCGCGCGATGTGTTGCGTGCGTTACCGGGCATGCGTGATGATTTGGTCGATCGTTTTCTGCAATTACGACAAGGCCCCGACGGCATCGACGGGACGGCCGATGATTTTCCGTTCAACAATCTCACTAACGTGCAGACCGCACTCGGCTTTACAGCGGAGCAATTTCAGCAGATCGCCGCCCTGGTGATATTCAAGGACCCGGTCTTCCGGATTACGAGTGTTGGAAAATCAGGCAACGTAAAACGCTCCGTGCAAGTGTTGGTGCGCAAAGTCCTCGGCGACGTTCCTCAATTGATTAGCTGGAAGGAGATTTGATTATCGAGACTGCGGCCACATCCGTTTTTATCATTCCGACCGCACACGGCTGGAATCTTCTGCGTTCGACCGAGGGAAACGGCTCGTGGAATGTGCGTAGGCTGGAGTCCCTAGAGGAGGCTGTGCCGCTGCTCACGCCCACGGACGATCTGGTGCTCGGTCTGCCTCTTACCGCCGTGCTCGCGCAACGATTCCATTTGCCGACTAGCGATGCGGCAGAGTTTCCGGAAATGATTCGAATTCAGGTTGAGAAAGCGTTGCCATTTTCGCCTGATGAAGTGACCACCGATTTTGAAGTAATCGAGCAAAACGAAAGTGGAAGCGTTGTTTCGGCTGTTGCAGTCAGAAACGAACAGCTTGCTGAGATCGCGGCGCCGCTGCTGAAACGCGGCTACATTCCGCGCCAAGTAACCGTCTATGCGGCACAACGGGCGAGCACCTACGCGCCACAGGGAAACGCTCTGCTGATTTATCCAGAGGGCGAAACCCTTGTTTATGCCGTGACTGAAAACGGAAAACTGAGCCTCGCTCGAACGTTGGAAAATGCGAATGGGGAACAGTTGCAATTGGAATTGCCGCAGTTCCGGTTGAGCGCCGAATTGCAAGGCATCAGCGCATCCTTCCCGAACGTATTGCTGGATGAGAAATGCTACGAACTCCGCGACGCCGTGCAGGGAATCCTGGCCAGCCCGGCTGAAATCGTGGGCATCGAACTCCCGCCCGCTCCGGTCAAATTAAACCTTCTTCCCGAAAGCTGGCGCCGCCGTCGCTTGCAATTGGCTCGGCGACTGGAATGGCGCAAACGGCTCATTTGGGCAGGGAGCACTTATGCAGGGTTGCTCGTTGTCTTGCTGGTCTATCTTGCCTTCATGCGCATGGGAATTGGAAGGATCGAGCGACAGATTGCGCGCGACGCGCCGAAAACGGAGTTTGTCCGCGCTACGGAAGCCAATTGGAAGGCGCTCGCGCCCGCTATCGATTCGCGTTACTACCCGGTCGAAATCTTGCTGCATCTTTTCGAAAGTCTGCCGTCTGCCGATGTGCGTATCACGGCGTATAATCAATCTGCACGGCAGATTTCAGTCGATGGCGAGGCCAGCACGGCGGCGCTCGCTTATCAATTCATTGAGAACATCAAGAAAAAACCGGAGCTGGGCGTATTTCAATTCGACATGGCAGCGCCACGCATTTTGCCGAACGACCATGCGCAGTTCCGAGTGGAGGGCAGGCCACGATGATAGTGCCCGGGTGGTACGAGCGGATGAATCAGCGCGAACGCGTACTTTCATGGCTTGTCGTGGGCACGCTGTTCCTCCTTGTGAATCTTTTCATTTTGAGCTGGCTCTTTGGCGCTTTGGGTCGCGCTCGGGCGGAGTTGGCCGCACGCAAAGCGGTTTTGGCCGAGCAGACTGTCTATATAAAGGAACGAGACCTTTGGATGAAGCGCGACCAATGGATTCGGCAACATCAACCAACGCTTAAGAATCCAGGCGAAGCCTCTGTTCTACTCGACCAGTTGAAACAGGTGGCCGGCAAGGATAATATCTTGATTCAAAATCCTGCGATTGGCACGGGCGAAACAACTCCTTACCACCAGACGATTTTTGCCTCGATTGAAACGAAGAGCCCATGGCCGCCTCTCGTGCATTTTCTCTACGATGTGCAGCAGCCTGATGCTTTTGTCGTATTCGAGAATGTCAATCTCGTCATCGACAGCAGTGATCCCACTATGATGCGCGGCAAGTTTAAGACCGCCCGCTGGTTTGCACCGGCGCAGCGACCCAAATAGCTAGTATGAAACATGCTTTCGCAATTGTGTCGGTCCTCGCGCTGCTGGGCGCGGCCTTGAGTCGCGCCGACGATGTGCTTCCACCGCGCTTCAATTTCGATCGCTACTCAGCAATGCTGGAGAAGTCGCCATTTGCAATTGCCACGGCGGTCGCTTTACCTGCGGCAAAGCCCGATTTCGCCAAGGACCTTTACGTGGCGAATGCGGCGCATTCACCCGACGGTGACCTGGTGACGATCGCGTCGAGTTCGGATCATAATTTCAAAAGATATCTCACTACAAAAGAGCCGGTAGATGGCTACAGCATCGCCGGTATCGAATGGTCGGATCGTGTGGGGGAGACAAAGGTAACCATTGGCAAGCATGGACAATTTGCGACCATTACTTTCAACCAGGCGCTGATGTCGCAACCGCCACCGGCCGTCGCAAGCTCTGTGCCGAATGTAATGCCAGATGAGCCCGACGTTACTGCTCCGCCGCCGACCGTTGCCGCGCCGGCCATGCCCGTGCGTTCTCCATTTGTGCCTCCAGTTCTAAACCAGCAGGCGCCTAGCCCTCACGTGCGCGGCGTAATTCAGCGAAATCCAAGGTTGCCATCGAGGCGTCCTAAATCAGTTCTCGGGATGCCGCGTGCGCAACAATAAGGTGCTGGCGCGTCGTTCTTACTCCATTTCAGGGCACTCCGTGATCGGATCGGTCAACCGCCGCCCCAATCGTCATCCGCTGTGTCAGCCTTCCGATCCGGCCCTGCGGAATATAGATCGTAGCCGCTCGGATCTTTGAGACCAGGATTGCGATAAATATAATCGCTGCCCCAGGGATCTTTTGGCTGCTCCTTGAACAACTGATACCAGCGGGTAGGTCGCGGATCATTCTGCGGTTGGGTCACCAGTGCCTGCAAACCCTGTTCCGTCGTCGGATAGAACCCGTTCATGCTCTCGTAGAGTTGCAGCTGCGTTTTGATCGCCTGAACGTCGGCTTGAACGCGCATGCTTTTCGCGACCCCGGTGGTATTGCCAAGTTTTGAAATCGCGACACCCAAAATGATCACGATGATGCTAACCACGAGCATGATCTCCAGCAGCGTAAAACCGTGTTGTTTCGTTTTCTTTCTCATCACAAATAAGCAGCAACCTCTTCTGGTTAGCGGTTACGCTACTTTAAACTTGGGGAATTGCTAGTGACCGGTCTGCAGAAGATAATCCGACTTGTCCCACAAATACTTTAATTGGATCTGCGTAGCGCGGATTGCGGAAGTGCCGCTGGCAGGCCCGTTCACAACAAGCAGATCATTCGTTCCTACTTTCAGGCTAGTGACCGGCACAATTTTCTGCGCACGCAGCCAGCCAGTGTATTGGAAATGCATTTGCCTGACGAGCCGTTCGCCTTCGCCACGGTAGCCCGGGTCAGCCAGATCCGGCAGGGCAAGCGAAGCCGGCCCGATGTCCTGGCCATTGAGATAAATCTCAGGCGCAGCATCAATGCGCGGGCTCACGATTTCGAACGTGAGCAGGGCAGCAAGCGGTTGGGCTTCAATCGAAAACTGAAATGCGGCACCCTGCTGAATCTGCGATCCGATTCGGATTGTTTCTGCCGCAAGTGTTGCAGTGACAGTCCCGAATTGCTCTACGTCTTCAGCCGGCGCACGCAGTTGGGGCATCGATGAGAACGGTTCGGGAATCATTTCACGGTGCTCAGCGTTCACAGGATGAACCACCGCGCTGCTCGTCATCCAGTCGAGATACGCCGCCCGCACTGTTTTGCCATCTCCGGGCACTTCGATATCGATCGATGAGGCGGCGGTCATGGGGATGATCACCGAATCCGAGCTGGGCAAATCAACTCCCGAACCCAGCAGGCCCGACCGCAGCACGTGGGTGCCGGATTCGTCCCAGGCAATCAGTTCCGGCCGTTGATCGGGCTTATCGTCGAAGAACAAGCGAAAAAGAAGTACTTGATGGGCCGGGCTCGGCCTGGTCACGCGAATGCGAAAGACGCTTTTCGACAACGTGTTGACTGCTGCTTGCGCCGGTAACAAGGTCACTGCCTCCACCCATGGCGGCGCGCTTTGTGTTCTCGAATTCTCAGGTACGTTTTGGCGGAGATCAATCCAGGCGCTTTCCGGAACTGGCTGCGCCGACGTATCGAGGGGCGACAGTAAGGCATCGCTCAGGGCCTCCTGCGCAGAAGCGCGACAGATCGCGCTGAAAAGTAACGCGAAGGCGACCCAGCGAAACATCGGTAGGCGGCGAGGCTATTGAAGCGCCATCTGCATTGCAAGCAATTTTTAGTGTGGACGAAATTGCAAGCTATGTGTCATCTCAAAGACCGCCGAGAGAATGCTGAAAACGACGAGACCAACCAACACTGCAATTACCACGATAATTACCGGCGGAATCAGTTGCGAGATCACTGCGACGCTTCGATCCAGTTCACGTTCATATACGTCAGCGATTGCCTGCATCGTTTCGGCGAAATGCCCAGTTTGTTCTCCGACCGACATCATGTCCGTCAACAAATCCGGAAAGAATTTTTGCGCCTGCAAAGCGGCGGAGAGCGTCGCACCGTCGATGACTGCCCTGCGTACTTCGCGCAATTTTAGTTCGAGAAATTTGTTCCCGGCAATTTCAGTCACTAGATCAAGCGAGCGGAGCAGGGGAATTCCATTTTCCATCAATGTTCCCAATGTACGCGAGAACTGCGCATAATACCGATGCCGGATTACCCGCCCATAGCCAGGAATCAGCAATCGGAAACGATCCCACGCAACCCGTCCTTCGTTTGTGCGGACAAACGCGCGAAAACCAATGACGGCGCCCACCGCCAGAAGCACGCCGATCCACCAGTAACCCGTGATGGCGTGGTGAACGTGCAGCAGGATTCGGGTAGGGAAGGGAAGCGCGCCGCCAGTTTGCGCCATGAACCCGGTCAACTGCGGCACCATGAACGTGATGAAAATTGTAACTAGGATGGCACCCGCCAGCGTGAGAAACGCCGGGTAGATCATCGCTTGCTGCACGCGATCTCGCAAGTCTTTCGCCTGTGTCAGATGTTTAACAAGCCGAAGCAGAATTTGTGGCAGCGCGCCGCTTGCCTCACCAGCAGCTACCAGATTTACATAGAGCGGCGGGAAGATTCGCGGTAGCTCGCTGAGTGCCTGCGAAAAACTCCGTCCATCGATCAGCGCCTGGTGCAGCGTGTGCGTCATCTGCTGGACCCGCGGCTGCTTCAAACGTTTTTCCAGGATCGACAATCCTTCGTCCAGCGTCATCCCTGCCTGCAGCAAATGGGCGAGTTGCTCTGTAAAAACCAGCAACTGCCCGTGCGGAATTTTCAGCTTTTGTGTGGGCGCTGCCGCTACTGCGCCTTCTCGTCTAACTGCTGTAGGCGCTGCACCTACCATCTCGATCCGGATCGGTATGCACTGCTGTGCTTCAATCTGGTGAATGGCAACCCCGCGATCCTGGCAGTCCAAAACTCCCTCGACGAGACCGCCCTGCGCGTTACGCGCGCGATAAGCAAACTGTGGCATCCCGTTTGGACATTAGTGCAAAATGGAAAATGCAAAACGCGAAATTCTTACAGAGAACCTAGTCTTCCGCTGGAGTTTACATCAAATAATCTCGAACAGACTTTTCGATAAGCTGTTCGGCCGAAGTTACCGTTCGGAAAACCTGCTGGATCACGGGCGACTTTGTAGAGCCACGCGGAATCCTCGCTTTTTCTTGCGCGATTTAAGCGAATCACAAATCAGCTCGTTCTCGCTTTTTGTCATATGTAGTGGAGCCTGGGCGGGTCTGCCACAACAGATAGGAAAAATTACCGCGAAAATTTACTTGCCATGTCGAAATCGTTCATGTACACGCGACCAACATGAAATGTGCAGCAGTGTTTGTTTTCATTTCCGTGATGCTCGCATCATCGGATGTGTTCGGCGTTTTGCGTCCCCTCTTCCCAACCAAGGCGCCGCCGCCATTCCGTGGCGATATCTTCGCAGTAGAAGATGAAATGATTCAACACTCCTCCAGAACCCCGCCCGCGAAAGCGCCGAGGTAACCGCGATGTATTGCGGTGTGAACACAGGTCGTGTTGCCTGTGGCGCAAAGCCTGCCTCCATCTCAAGAGCGCTCGCAGTCGCCAAATTTGGCGGAATGCGACTTCGGGGTACGTTGCGTTGTCGTTCTCGTTCGCAGCTCGCTGTAAGACGCTGGAGGCGGGGGCGGGCATCGGCGATGGACGGGAAAGAGTCAAAAGTCGCAATGCTGGTAGCCGTCCAGAGCAAGGCACTCGAAGTGCGTTTCAGGGCAGAAACCCACTACCGTGAAGAGCTGGAACGCCGTCGAAGCGGTTGACGGTTACGGTTGCGCATCCACGCATCAGTTCCACCGCACGTCGTCGCGAACGGAAAGACAGAGTTGCTCGTCGAAAAGCACTGGCCGGAAATTCACTCGCTCGCTTTTGCCTAACTCGAACACGGAACGCTCGATGGCGAAGGGGCGACGTTGATTCTTGACCGTTCAGCCGATGTTGGCTGTTAAACGTGCGGTAGAACGGTCACTACGCCTGCCCCTTGGGACGTACGACTAAGGTCGCATAGGCTTCCGGACTATTGTTCATATCTTCTGAGTTAAAAGAAGGGCATTAAAATGAAAAGATCACTTATTCCAATGGCCGTTGTTCTCTCGGTTGTCTCGCTTTCCTTAAACGGACCTTCCGCCTATGGCGGTGGCCGTGGAGGTGGCGGAGGCGGAGGCCACGGCGGCGGCTGGGCCGGTGGCGGTCATGGCTGGAGCGGTGGCGGTGGTGGACGCGGCTGGGGCGGCGGCGGAGGCAGCCATTTTGGTTCGATGCCTGCTCGAGGCGGGCAAACGTTCACTCGCAGCGGAATGGGCACATGGAGTGGCCAGCGCTGGGGTGGCCGCAACTGGAACGGCAACAATTGGAGTGGCCAGCGTTGGGGTGGCGGCCATTGGAACAATTGGAACCGCAATGGGAATCATCATAATAATAATAATGTAATCTTCATCGGCGACTTCGGCTTTCCCTTGTGGTGGGGTTGGGGGTATCCATATTACGGAGATGGCTACGGCTACCCATACGGATATGGATACGGGAACGGCTATGGCTATCCGTATGGGGGGTACTACGACAGCTATTACGGCGGCACTGACTACGGCTATGGCTACCCGTCTGGAGGGTACGAGGGCAGCTATTACGGCGGCACGGGCTACGAAAATGGCTATCCCACCCATTCAAGAGTGGCGGAGTTGCAACGCCGACTTGTGCGAGCCGGGTATTACTCTGGCGCAATCGATGGAATGATGGGGCCTGCGACGCGGCGAGCAATTAACGCTTACGAGCGCGAACATGGATTTGCAGGCTAATCGAGGCATAACCGAGTGCGACGCGATAGACGCTCCGATTTTTCAATTCTCGGACGAAGG